>Ga0209092_10004033_pt1 | contig 12422 bp, 5 predicted proteins | sample FraStrMetagenome_FD_187446 | JGI IMG/M metagenome (GOLD analysis project Ga0209092, IMG submission 187446) | Marine eukaryotic phytoplankton communities from Arctic Ocean - Fram Strait ARC3M Metagenome (SPAdes) (version 2) | ecosystem: Environmental > Aquatic > Marine > Oceanic | place: Fram... | reverse complement strand
GTAGGTAACTATGTGAGAGTCACTGAAGGTACTATTAAAGGTGCTCCAGATTTAACCAACTTTGCTACTATGAACCTATACAACGCTACTGGACAAGGTGGTTCGGTAGTGGGTACTGCTCGAGCAAGAGCAATGGAAAAAATTGGTTCTGAAATAAGATTGCACCTCTTTGATATTACTATGACGTCAGGTTCATTCTCAGCGGTAAGAAGTTTTAGTCAAGGACATTCAAACGGTATTAACTTTGTAGGTAATATCTCTGATGCTAGTGCATTAAGATTTGATATTGGTAATAACGGATTAGTGTTTAAGTTACCATATAATGCTATTCAAACTCTTTATAATGGTTCTGTAAATACTACAGAATATACTATTAAGAAAGATTTTGCAACTACGGTTACATCCAATCAGTGTACTATTAGTATACCATCCGGTCAAGGACACTTTACTAATGTAAATACTGCTACTATGATTTCAGTAGGTACTGGTTTCATTGACACTACACCGACCTTTGTGGGTTCATCAAACGATGGTGTTTCCACATTAACGTTCTCAGTTAGTGCTGCTAATACAACCAAAGTAAGAGTAGTTGCTGATGTTGAAGTAGACGGTTCTGATAAAGTACAAAAAGAAAAATTAAGACAGAATAATGCAGTTGCTTCAAGTATAGCAGCTAGTGCTGACGGTTCATACTCATTGGGTAAAGCAGATATTATTAGAATTGTATCTGTAGTAGATGCTACATCAACTAATGTAACAGAAAGATTTTCTCTTGACAATGGCCAAAAAGACAACTATTATGATATAGGTAGGATTATTCGTATCCCTGGAAGTTCACCAGTGTCTGGCTCACTAACTATTACATTCGATTATTATACTCATGGTGCTGGAGATTACTTCACGGTTGATTCATACCCTACTGCAGACTATGGTACTATTGGATCATTTAACTCTGCGCAGGGTACTATTGAATTAAGAGATTGTGCTGACTTTAGACCTAGAAAGGATGATACTGGTGCAAACTTTACAGGCACAGGTGCTTCATTATCGGGATCTCCAGACCCATCTCATGCAATGTCAATGTATGTAAAATATTACATGCCTAGAATTGACAAATTATATATCACTAAAGAAGGGATATTAAAAACTGCTATAGGTGTTCCTTCTGATAATCCTAAGGCACCAGCTACTCCAGAAGATGCTATGGGACTCTTTGATCTTAAATTAAAACCATACGTATTCTCCACTAGTGATGTAGTACCAACTCTTATTGATAATAAAAGATATACAATGAGAGATATTGGTAAACTTGATAAGAGAGTTAAGAACCTAGAATACTATACTGCTCTTTCTTTACTAGAACAACAAGCTGCTAATACTCAGTTATTCGATGCTAGTAACTTTAGTAGAACAAAGAATGGATTCTTGGTTGACGGATTTAGAGGCCACAATGTTGGTGACGCATCTCATCCAGATTACGCATGTTCAATAGATAAAGCTGCAGGAACACTAAGACCTAAGTTTGATTCAAGGAATGTTAATTTAGTTCGTAAACCCGCAGATAGTGGTACAGTAGTAAAGCATGCTTCATTGATGATACTACCACATACTTCTGCAGCATATATTACTCAACCATATTCATCTGTTGCAGTTAATGTAAATCCATACAACGTATTTAGTTGGAGTGGTAGTGTTACATTATCTCCGGAGTCTGATGAATGGAAAGATACTGATGTCAGGCCTGATGTTATTATTAATGATGACGGTCTATATGACCAATTCGTTACAATGGCCGAAGAGTCAGGTATCTTAGGCACTCAATGGAATGAGTGGGAAACAAACTGGACAGGTACTGAGGTTGATGTATCCACTACAACCGGTGGTGCCGGCGGAATGAATGATTGGTGGGACGTAGGTATAGGCGGAGAAGCCGGTGGTGGTTTTAGAGGATTCGGATTCCAACAGCAGTCAAATACAACTACTACTGCTACTACAGTAACAACCCAACAGGCTAGAACTGGACTCACTACTTCTATTGCATCTGATACCGTAACTAAGGAATTAGGCAGTAAAGTTGTTGAAGTGAACTTTGTACCATTTATAAGATCACGAAAAGTATTCTTTAAAGGGGAATTACTGAAGCCTAATACTAAAGTATATCCATTCTTTAATGGTACTGAGGTATCTACATTCTGTAAAGCAGAAAGTTTCCAAGAGTTCTCAGATAGAACAGCTGTTATTACATATGAGGGTGCGACAACTCACCCAGCAGGGACTTCTGCTCTTACCACTAATGCTAATGGTGTTGTAGAAGGTTCGTTTGTTATACCAAGAAATAGTGCATTAAAATTTAAGACCGGTACTAGAACATTTAAATTAACGGATTCTGCAACTAATAATTCAGACGATGGAAGTGAAACTACTTATGCTGAAACACAATATCATGCAGAAGGATTAATTGAGTCTATCCAAAAAGAAATTATGTCAACTAAGGTTGCATCATTTGTTACAACGGAATTGAATGATGCAAGAACTTTGGTAGATACAAGTGTTCAGACTAGTGTAGAGTGGATTGATCCTCTTGCACAAACCATGTTGATTGATACAGAAGGTGGTATTTTCTGTAAATCCTTGAATCTGTTCTTTAAAACTAAGGATGCAGCAATCCCAGTACGAGTAAGTATTCGTTCTGTTGAGAATGGAACACCAACCCAGAAGATAGTTCCTGGTGCTGATAAAGTAGTATATCCTTCTAGTGTTAATATTAGTGATGATGCTTCTGCAGCAACTACGGTTACTTTTGATCATCCTATCTACTTGGCTCAAAACCAAGAATATGCTATTGTACTTATGGCTCAGTCTGATAGTTATGAAGCATGGGTAGCTGAGATGGGTGGGTTTGATAAGACTAACCCCAACAACAGAATCACTAAACAGCCATACGGCGGTGTATTCTTTACATCACAGAATGCTTCTACATGGACTCCAGAACAAAGTAGAGACCTTAAGTTTAACTTAAATAGATGCGTATTCTCGGGTAGTGGAGGAGAACTTAATTTAGCACATGATAGTATTCCTGCTAAATTACTACCTCTTAACCCAATGCTTTCAACTAGTGGTTCAGCAGTTATTAAAGTATTCCATAAGAATCACGGAATGCAGAATGCTAATAACCCAGTAGTTATTATTTCTGGTGCTGCAACGTTCAACGGAATAGCCGCAGCAAATATAAATGGTACTAGAACTATTAATTCCTCTACTGTAACACACGACACTTATGAATTTACTGCTGGAGCAAGTGATACTGCTAGTGCTACAGGTTCGGGTGGTGGTGCAGCTATATATGCAACAGAGAATAAGCAGATGGATGTAATCAGACCTGTGATTCAATCTCTGACAGTGCCGGGTACTTCTATAAGATATTATATGACTCCTTATAGCGAAACAGAAGTTGCCAGTACCGAAGGTGAAGTTCTTGCAAATGAAAATGTTATTTTGGCAAGTCCTAAATCTATCGCATCTGATGCAAACTCTACCACAAAGACATTTAATCTAAGATGTGTATTTAGTACTGCTAGTGATAATATCTCACCAGTAATTGATATGAATAGAGCATCTCTATATACTATTCAGAACAGAGTTATAGATAATACTGTCGGTGATGAATTGTCTGCTACAGGCGGTAACCAACTTGCAAGATATATAACTAAGAAAGTTGAACTAGCTGAAGAAGCCGATAAGATTGATGTATTCTTAAATGTAAATAGACCCAGATCGGCAAATGTTGATTTATACTTTAGAGTAGTAGAAGGTGGGTCGAGTACTGATATATCAACTGTTGCATGGCAAGTTGTAACTCCGGTTGAATCAATTGCAATTAATGATAACCCGAATGTATTTAAAGAAATTCAATATTCAATTGATCCGGGTGATTCTACATACTCTGCTTCACCAGACACTTTTGGTACTATGCAATTTAAGATTGTATTAAGAAGTTCAAATAGTGCTACTGTACCACAAGTTAAAGACTTTAGAGCTATTGCTTCTACATAGGAAATATTATGCCAAGAACTAAAAAAATAAAAGATAATCCCGACTTAATAAAAGATACCACTTCTCAAGCAGTTATAAATACTAATAGTACGGCAATACAGGCTAGAAGAGCCCAGATTGCTCTTAACAGACAAAAGGAAGATGAGCTGCAGATGATGAAAGATGATATCGCAGAAATCAAATCACTGATTAAACAGTTAGGTAAGAAATAATGGCTAATAAAGAAACTAGAGTATTAAAAAGTAACACCTTTGAAGAGTTTAGACAAAAGACTAATGAAGTCTCTCTTCACTTAGGTGACAATGAACAACTTAATGCGTCTCTTTCAGATAAAACTTTTAACTATAATAATGTTAGTGCTGGGGAAACTCTGTTCGCTGGACTCGATGTTCTTAGTAAGACACAACAGTTTAGCATTAAACCTGAAGAGACACTGGATAATACCGGCGGATATATTATACTCACCGGTTCTCCTAGTATTACGGGTTTCGTTGCTGATGCTACTCTTACTCAAACTGGTGGTTATTCTGCCACTATTGTTTCTGCTTCTACTGATAAAATTTTAGTTAAACATTCATCCGGAACTTTTAGTAGTTCGGAAAATCTAGTAGTAGGTGGTGATAGTATTGCTGCAAGTGCTGTTTTACGAATAGTAGCAGAGGCATTCCCATTAGGTGTTGTAAGAGTATATGTTAATAATACTGAAATTACCCAAGATTTAAATGCCGGTGGTTTCCACGTCCCTAATTATCAAGCCAGAATAACTTTACTTAACACACCTACAGTATCGTTCATCACAGAAGGTTCTACTGTTTATCAGGGCACTAACTTGGGTTCTGCATCATTCAGCGGCACAGTATTAAGTGTCTCTGCGACAGAACTTAAATTAAAAAATTACACTGGCACATTTAATACTAGTACAGCAATCAAGATGGATGGTTCTAGTTCTACTATTACTGGTGCTAATCATGGCGTTCTTACTACCCTCGACATTGCTCAAGGAAATGCAATTGTATTAAATACTCCTGCAACTCTTAATGATGATATTAAAGTATTCGCTCCTAATCTAGTAGACGTTGTTAACGAATTACAAGATGACGTAGGTATCACAGAGAACCTTACAACTGCTGCTGGTAATCTAGTAGATGCTGTAAATGAAATTGAAGCAGTATTTGATGCATCGACGCATGAAATAAGTGCTGGTTCAACTGCATTTAATGTAACGTCAGGTGAATTTACAATTGATTCATCTGCAGACATTGTTTTAGATGCTGATGGTGGTAACGTAGAGTTAAAAGATAACGGTACTCAATACGGTTCATTAACAAATACTGCTGGTAACATTATTGTTAAATCCGGCACATCTACTATGTTGACAGGTAGTGGAGCTAATGCTACATTTGCCCAGGACGTAACAGTCAATCGTAATGTTGACGTTGATGGAACTTTAAATGTCGATGGTACTAGTAGTCTTGTTGGTAATGTAACAATTACAGGTATTACTGATGTCGGCCAACTGAATGATAAATTCACTAATAGAAATGATGTCAAACTTGCCCTGAATGAATTACATAATGAGATGGGTACAGCAGCTATTACGGGAACAAACACTCCAGCAGCTGGTTTAAGTAATCTTACCGACGGCCTTAATGCTATTGATGCAGAGATAGGCGCAACTGCATATCTTGCAGGAACTGGTTTAAATGCTACAATTACTTTTGCGGTAGATGCTATTCAGGATTATGTAGGAACTTATTCATCTGGTATTCCAGTTGTTAATACAGTTTCAACTACTATTACTGGTGCACTTAACCAATTACATACAGAGATGGGTTCTTCAACACTAGTTGATAACCTACCAACAGATTACGCATATAATGTAACAGATCATACTACTGCAATTAATACTTTATCTGCATTTACTGGTAATTCATCTATTGCATCAATTGGTTCTACGGACACTCTAACTGGAGCTCTTGTACAATTGCATGGCGAAATTGGTGACGGTGCAATGACAGGCCTGACGGCCACTAACATATCTGCGGCAGTTAGAGAATTAGAAACTGAAAAGGTTTATCTAGCTTCTGGTACTCAACAAGAGATTACATCTAAGTTAGGTATTACTGGTGATGTAACAATAAAAGATGGTGGTTCTAATGCTAATAAGATGGTATTCCAAACGGGTACTACTCTTGATGTAAGTAATGGTTCTCTACTCTTACCTGGTAGTGCTTCTAATGTTAACATCTTTAGTGCTTCATTCTTGGAAGTGGACGGCAATGTTCAGACTCAAGGTTTTAGTGTAGATAGAGCTCATGTAGCTACTCTCACTGATACGTCAGATGTAAGAGTGCAATGGAGTGAAAGTCATGCTGACGGAACTTCGGCCACTAAACCTGCTCGATCTTGGCAGATTGTAGGACTTGATGATGCTGCTTCTTCGCACACAACAGACATTGTAACTTTCTATAATGCTAAAGACTTAATTACAAGTAATGCCGAATCGGGCATTAATGTAACTTGGGATTCAAGTAACGAAAACTTTGACTTTAATGTTAATGATCCAACTCTTACCTTTACTGGTGATGTTACAGGTACGGGTACAATTACTAACTTAGGTAATTTAAGTGTAGCATTAACGGTTGCAGCTAATTCAGTTGCACTTACTACAGATACTACTGGTGATTATGTTAGAACAGTAACAGGTACTACTAATCAGATTACAGTAAGTGGTTCTGGTACAGAAGGTAGAGCAGCAACATTCTCTATTCCTTCTGACTTTAGAGCTCCAGGGACTGTAAAGGTTCTCGGAACTACTGCTTCATCTTCTACTACAACTGGTGCATTAACTGTAGCCGGTGGTGTAGGTATCGGAGAAGACTTATATGTTGCTGGTGACCTTTATGTAGAAGGTAGTAGGGTAGAATTAAATACAACAACATTAACTGTAGAGGACACATTAGTTCTTGCAGGTAACAACCTTTCATCAGAACCTTCAAGTGGTGGTTTTGGTATAGAAGTTGGTCCAATTACAAGTCCAAGTGGTTTAGCTGCTGGAGTAACTGGTGCTCATAGTATAGTATATAACTATGGAACTGATAGATGGGAAGCAGATGGTTCTCTTATTCTTTCTCAAGCTACTTTGGGTTCTCCTAATATTGAAGGTAGTGCTTATGATTCTGGTGACAATTTAAATTTTGTTGCAAGTACTGGTCTAACTTTAGTTACAGGAAAATCAGGTACCACTCATACGGCTACATACACAAACAGTGATAGAGGTTCTTCTCAAGCAATCTTTAAGAACTTTACTGCAGGATCCGGTGGTACTGCAACTGCTAATATTAACAACGATACTATTAACTTTCCAAATGGTTCTCAGATCAATACAGTAAGATCCGGTGATACTATTACAATTAACCATGCTGATACCTCTACATTAAACGGCACATACGGCCAGGCAGGTGCAGAAGATGGTACTTATATTAAGTCAGTCACAGTTGATTCTAACGGCCATTTGACTGGTGTTACTTCTGATGACTTTGATAACAGATATGACAACTATGGTTCATGGCAGTTATGGGTAAATAATGTTTCACAAGAACCTATTTCCTCAGGTGAAAGATTAGGATTCGATCAAGGTGGTGGCATTGTTATTAGTAATGATGGTAATGATTTAACTATCTCTCATGCTGACACTTCAGGTCAAGGTTCAGTTAATAATAGTGGTAGAACATATATTCAGGATATTGCTCTTGACACTTTCGGCCATATTACTAGTATTACTAGTGCAACTGAATCCTATACTTATACTCACCCATCATACACCGCCAGGTCAATCAACACTAGTGGTGCCGCAGTATTAGACGTTTTTACTTCTGACACTCAAGGCCATGTAACTAACATCACAACTAGAAACATGACACTTGCTGATCTAGGGTATACTGGTGCTACTAATGCTAACAACTTTACCTATACTCACCCAGCTTACACAGCTAGGAATATCAACACTAGTGGTGCCGCAGTAATAGATGTATTGACCGTAAATACCATCGGTAGTGTCACCAACGCTACAACTAGAAACATGACACTTGCTGATCTAGGGTATACTGGTGCTACTAATGCTAACAACTTTACCTATACATTCCCATATACTATTACTTCAGCAGCTACAGCCAATACCGTAGTTCATAGAACTACAGGTGGTAACTTTAGTGCAGGAACAATCACTGCAGCTCTATCGGGTAATGCAACATCGTCAAGCAGTTGCAGTGGTAATGCTGCAACTGCATCTCATGCAACCAAGGTTCAGTCAACGTACACTAATGCTGGTACTACGATGTATATTCAGGGTGCACCTACTTTAGCTACTGGCAGTAAAGATCTGTACCACTCAAATGAATTTTACTTTACTCCTAGTAATGGTTACTTATATGCTACTAGGTTTGTTGGTTACCTGCAAGGTAACATAAGTGGATCTTCAACTTCATGTTCTGGTAATACTGCGGGAAGCTCATCTTCGTGTACAGGTAATTCTGCTACAGCAACAACGGCCGGGACGTGTACAGGTAATTCTGCTACAGCAACGTATGCAACAAGTGCTGGAAGTGCTGGAAGTGCAACAAGTTCTACAACTGTCTTTGTAAATGCCTATAATGGCGCCACTACGATGAGAGTCTTAGGTTCTCATAATGGTTTAAGTACCCAGGGTAATGTTTATTCAACTGCATCAATATACATGAATATGAGTACAAATAAAATTTATGCTACTGACATTGTTGCAACATCTGATGAAAGATTAAAAGATAGAGTAGGCCCAATTGAAAATGCATTAGACAAAGTTAATGCATTGGAAGGTTTCTTATACACATGGAATGATAAGTATACTGGAACAGACGATTCAGTTCAAGTTGGTGTAAGTGCACAGCAGGTTGAAAAAGTTCTGCCTGAAGCAGTAGATGAATTAGAAACTGGTTATAAAGGTGTAGCATATGACAAACTTGTTCCATTATTAATAGAAGCAATGAAAGAATTGACGCAAGAAAATAAATTAATTAGGGCTGAGTTAGAGAACCTAAAAAGTATAAATACATAGGTAAAGAAGAAACGATATGGCTATATATTCAAACCTTACGATAGACCAAGGGTCCAGTTTCCTGGCATACGTTGATGTAACAGATTCCAGTGGGAATATTCTAGTACTAACAGGGTATACTGTTGCCGGGCAGATACGAAAAACTTACAGTTCAACTACTGCTGTAAATTTCTCTGCTACGGTAAGTAATGCTACTGCAGGTACTATAAGTTTAGCTTTAACTGATACTGAGACCAATAGTATGAAACCAGGTAGATTCGTGTATGACGTTGAAATACTATCAGGCGCTGGGACAAGAACAAGAGTTTTGGAAGGCCAGGTAGAAGTAACTCCAGGAGTGACACAAGTATAATGACTCAGAGATTAAAAGGTAGGATACGACAATCAAGTCAAGTTGTTGGAAAGGTTTCAGCCTCTGATAGTATAGTTGCTCAAACTGTGAAACTTGGAAGTGCCTTGGCACTAGGCGATTTAACTGATGTAAACACATCAGGACAGAGTGATGGTGTTATGATGATGTATGATGGCACTGCCGGAGAATATAAAGTTACAACTCAGATCGATAACGAAAATCTGAACATAATTGGAGGCACATACTAGTGGCTAATTTAACAAGAATAAAAATCTTAACTACGGGCGCAACCACCACTGCCCCTAGTAATATTAAAACCGGTGAATTAGCATACTCTTATGTTAACGGTACACAGGCAAATAATGGTGATAGACTATACATTGGTACAGGAACTGAGTCCGGCGGAGTCGCTTCCAATGTAGATTTAATCGGTGGTAAATACTTTACTAACCTATTAGATCACGTGCACGGAACTACAACGGCCAATAGTGCTCTAATTGTAGATGCCAATAAACACGTCACCGAATTAAATATCGGATCTCTTGCACTTGAAGCGTCTGGTGGGACAGGACAAGTTGTAACAGCCATTTCAACAAGTACTACTCTAAATGGTGCTTCTAATAGTCAACTTGCTACTGCTCTTGCAATTAAAACATATGTTGATACTGAAATTACTGCTCAAGATATGGACTTTACTGGTGACAGTGGAACTGCTGCAGTAGACTTGGATTCACAAGCTCTTGCAGTAACCGGTCTTACTGGTATTACTACAGTTGCCGCCGGCCAGGGTATAACAATTGACCTAGATGATACTGCAGTTACAGCAGGTTCATACGGTTCACAAACAAATATTCCAACCTTCACGGTAGACCAACAAGGTCGATTAACAGCAGCAGGTGTAGTTGCAGTTGCTACTGCTCTTACCGTAGATGGTGACAGTGGTACAGGTAATGTTGACCTACTAACTGATGACCTACAAGTCATTGGTACTGCTAATGAAATCGAAACTGTTTCAAGTAAGAGTGGTACTGATGTAACCTTACAGATTGGATTACCTAACGATGTAACAATCGGGAATGACCTTACAGTAACTACTGATGTGGATGTTGGTTCTGGCAACTTTACAGTAGCCGGTGCAACTGGTAATACAGTCATTGCAGGTAACTTAAACGTTAACGGTTCTTCTATTGCTCTTGGTAATGGTCTTACCGATAACGTAGTAATCTCTGGTAACCTTACAGTACAGGGTACAACAACTACTGTTGAATCCACTACCGTAACTCTTGATGATCCAGTACTTGCATTAGCAGATAATACTACTAACGTTGCATCAGACGGTCTTGATCGTGGTGTGAGCTTTAAGTGGGGCAATGGATCGGCAGTTAAAACTGGATTCTTCGGTTTCGATATTCAGACACAAAGATTCGTATTTACTAAAGATGAAGATTTAAGTTCTAGTGAAAATGCTTCGGCTCCTTGGGGTGATGCAGAGTTCGGCGATGTATATGCAACTGGTGCTGATATTGGTAATATCCAAATCGGTATTACTAGTGACAATGAAATCGACACAGTATCTGGTAACTTAACTATTGATTCAGCTGGTGGTACAACTACTATTGATGATATTCTAAGTGTAACAGGTGCGGCAACTATTACTGGTAGACTTAATCTATCAGATGGTAATGGTTTAACTGTAGACGAAGGTGGTACAGGCCAGAGAAGTTTCACTGGTGATGCAGTGATGATTTCTAACCCTGCTGGTTCGGCAATGACTCAACTTGCCAGCGGCAAATCAACCGTAAGTACTGCTACTAATGGTGATTATGTTGCATATAGCGGCTCTGGTGTACCATTCGTAACAGATATCATTGACGGCGGCACATACTAATACAGTATAAGTAACTATATGAAACCCGTATATACGGGGTGAAGAAAATATTATATTAACTCTTTTTAGAGATTGAACAATTAGGAGACGCCAAAATTGGCCAGATTAACGAATATTAGACTTAGGCGTTCGGCTACGGCCGGGAATATCCCTACAACATCCCAACTAGACCTCGGCGAATTAGCACTCAATACCTTTGACGGTAAAGTTTACCTAAAGAAAGAGGTGAGCGGTGTTCAATCAATTGTAGAAATTGGTGGTGGTGTAAGTCAGGATGGTGTATGGAAAGAATATGTATATACTGCAACGTCTAATCAAACATCGTTCTCTGGTTCAGATGATAACTCCCAAACTCTTTCATATCTCAGAAATTATATTCAAGTATTCTTAAATGGTATTCTACTAGATAACGGAACTGACTATACAGCAACTAACACTACATCAATTGTACTAGTAAACGGCGCGTCAGCAGGTGACACCTTACAAATATCTTCATTCGTAAAAGTACTAGGTTCGGGTGATATCGCAGTAGATACATTTACACCTAACGGTTCAACAGCAGCATTTACACTTTCAACGATACCTACTTCCGAAGAAAATCTAACCATATTTATTGATGGTGTATATCAAGAACAATCTACATATAGTGTTTCAAGTAATACTCTTACACTAGATGCTAATCCCGCAAGTGGTACAACAGTTGAAGTTGTCATTGGGACAAATAATGTAACGACTGCTAATATAGCAGATCTTACTATTACAGGTGACTTAACTGCCGTGGCAGGAACCTTTTCTGGTGCAATTACTGGTAACTTAACTGGTAACGCTTCAGGTAGTGCAGGAACAGCAACTAGTTTAAGTAATCATAACACTGGAGCATTGACCGAGGGTAGTAACTTATACTACACGGACGAAAGAGTCGATGATAGAGTCGGTGCATTAATCGTTGGTGGTACGGGAATTACAGCCACTTATAATGATGCTGCTGGAACACTCACACTAGATGGTTCTGCACAATACGGTGATTCTGATGTTGG
>Ga0209092_10004031_pt1 | contig 12426 bp, 12 predicted proteins | sample FraStrMetagenome_FD_187446 | JGI IMG/M metagenome (GOLD analysis project Ga0209092, IMG submission 187446) | Marine eukaryotic phytoplankton communities from Arctic Ocean - Fram Strait ARC3M Metagenome (SPAdes) (version 2) | ecosystem: Environmental > Aquatic > Marine > Oceanic | place: Fram... | reverse complement strand
TTGCGAAATTGAGTGCGTTGGCCAAATACCGGTACGCCGACGCACTGACGCACTCCGAGTGTGTTGTTGAATTTGCGAATTTTAGGCTATAAAATACATAACCGTTAATAACTTTTCACATGGTAAAAAAGCGAAAAGGTATCTTATTTTGTCACGTGATTTTCAAAAAGGGCAATTATTTTGTTCCACGACTCAATATAGCCGTTATTTTCAGGGTCACTTATTTTGTCACTTACGGTACGTCTTTTTAAACTTTTTTTTTAATTTGGTTACGTGTTATTGAAATGTTTTCCATTTGGCTACGTGTTCGTGCAAATTTGTATGGAATCCGCTACGTCTTTATATCATGTGTATGGAATCCGCTACGTCTTCGTAAAAATGGCTACGTCTTTATAAAATATCATAAGATAACAGTACGTAGTACGTCTTCTTTAAAATATCCTAAAATAAAAGCATACAGTTTAAAAAAATTAAAGGAGTATACAAATTTGAAAAATTTAGGTTAAACGAAGGTGTTCTGGTGTAGCATTTTAAATGTATCCCGATATGCTCCATTAATTCGAAACAATTGAAGTGGTATTTTTCATCCTTTTGGCAACGTCTTTAAATCAGCTTGAGTATAATCCGTCGTTATCTGCATGTATTCATTTGTCATATATATATATATATATATTTTTAATATATATAAATGATGCGGCATGTTTCTTCGAGCTCTCTTAGATAAGGTTCGTCTAGAATTAAGGTTTCATTTTCTTGTCTCGGCTAGAGCGAAATTTATCATTCAGATGACACTACAGAGAAGATTACGCGCTAAAATAACTCCCCAAACATTCCTCCTAGTATGAAAAGGAATAGGACCAGAAGTTGAAACATTTTTCAAATAGCTGACAATGTCGCTTGCATGATAAAGGCATAAGCATTTTCGTAGGTGTCATAATAATTCGAATGAGTCCAACAAGTGGTAGAGACACGAATCGATGTGTTGATTCATCCATTTCACGAACGACAACAAAAATGCAGAAATCTAGTGATTTCTTTCCGGAAATGTTAATTATTCCCAACGCAATAAAAACGAGCCGAATTCGATAATGCTACGTTTATGGGCGACTGAGGAGCCATATTCTCTTTCGTATAGAAAGCACATAGAAGCACCTCACACTCATCTATTAACTCTTTCTTGACTATTGTTAAAGGAGTCGCTCTGATCCCACCAAATTTTTACTTTCTTAAATGCAACGAAATTAAACAACATAAGAATACCACATATATGCAGAATATAGTCGCGTCGTAAACTCGAGAGTGATGAGTAAAGTATCCCACCAAGCATATCTCCAATTGCAGTAGTTAACAAGAGCGCTGCCATAACCACCGACTTCATTGATGGCGGTGAAAAAGTATAGGCAAATTCCAGCCCAGTAACTGACACTAAAATCTCTGCCATTGAAAGTACAAATATTTGTGGCAGTTGCCACAAAACGTTTAGTTTTGTGCCAGTGGAGTTGTAAAAGTCTCCATCATCCTCTGCACTACCTTTATTATAATCCTTTCCATGGTAGGCAATATCAACGCTTCGTTCCAAAAATCCGCTCATAAAAAATGACACTGAGCATAAAATGATTCCTGTACCAATTCTCGACAAATGATCAGTCGATACACCATACCTTCGGCATAATGGATAGATATGACTGTCAAATACAGGAACGAGAAATGTAATTAAAAGAGGATTTACAATGCCTAACTGTTCCGGCTGTATTCCGTGAAGGTCCATATGCTTCGCTTGAAGCACCCAAACACTTCCTTGTTGATCATAAAGCATCCAAAATAAACAATACAATGCTAGTACCGGAAAAATGCGTAAAACTTCAACAGCATCTCGATATTGCTCTTGGGATATATCATTCACTTCGATGCCACGACATGATTGCTGTGATAAAGTGTCCCCTTCATCAGTACTTGACACAGAGTGTACAGAAGAAGTAGCCGCTACATCATATGCCCTCCGAAAGTATAAACGTTCGCTACACTTTCTTTTAAGGAGATAAGAATATACTCTCAACACATTCGTCAAACTTGTACTTGTTTCTCCTCGTGGTTGTCTCGTTGGGGTAAAAATAATATACTCATGACTCTTGGAACAAAATATCATCAGAGCAACGACAATAAAAATTGCTGGAACCACAAACGCAGTCCCAAACCCATATTGCGCTTTTATCACAGGTATTATCAAAAAACTAGTCAGCGAACCGATATTGATACCAACATAATACCAAGCAAAAAATTTTTGCGCGAGCCCCTCTCTACTGCTGAGTACATCTTGAGAAGAAGGAGATGAAGAATGGAAGTCGTCGCTACTATCATCATGATTATTATTCGACAAGGAGGGTGAAGTTTCCAATCCGCTATATCCAGCAGTATTCGAAACGTCATTCGATAACGAACGTACTTTCCCATTCCCCTTCTCGTCGGCACTGGAGTCATATAGCAGTTGATCCGCACCAAAGGGACTCACACAAGGTTTGATTCCTCCGGTACCAATACAAATCAGCACAAGAGAAAGTAAGGAAAGCCTCCGTTCTTGCTGATAATTGTCCGACAGCAATCCATACGCACTGAGTGCCAGCATCGCCAAACCGAGGCTATATATCCAAACAAATATCACAATAGTTCGGTACTTTCCCATATAAGCATCCGAAAGCACTGCTCCCACGATCGGCGTGGTATATGCCAAGCTCGTCATGTACGCAAAGTAGGAAATCGCAGTCCCGTCTTCATAGCGGAGCTGCTCGGTGAGGTACAAAATTAAAATGGCCCGAAATCCGTAGTAGGCAAAACGTTCTGCCGTTTCGGTGATTAATATCGCCCAAACGGTGCTCGGAAAGACTGTGACGAACGTAAATACAGTTTGTAACATTGTTTATGAGGGACTTTCAGATATAAATATATCTATAAGCTAGAGTCTTGGACGGACGATTATTAACATGTAAATGGAAACAATTTTGTTATATGAATAGGAAGACGATGGGAGATGGCTGCGATGATTTAGGATGCAGTTATGAAGTATGCAACATTTTACTCTGTAATTCTTAATTTTCTGTACCGGTATAGGGTTCATTACATTGTAGTTCTTTCGATCATTTGGCTAAATTAATGTATTTTGTAACTCTGTTGATATTCAATGTCACATTCAGTAGTTGATATTCAATTGCTTTATTAATATACATGTTAAATAATTCTCGCTCTTCAGAAATCCAAGTCCTGCACCTCCTTCCCACCTGTTGGGATCCTGGAACCTCTCAAGCATCGATTCGTTGCTCTAACTAGAGCGATACTCGTTCGAGCATTCATATAACCCCTCACTGTTGAATTGGGCTTATCCCACTCTTCTACAAGCAACTTTGCTATATACCCTTTGCAAAGTCGTGAGAATCGAAGACTAGTTTCATTTTACTAAAGCTGAGACTATGACATAAAATGTGAACAATGCCATGAAGATGGCTCTTACGAAGGAAAGCGCTAAAACGAGCGTAAGTTAAAAAAGATACGTAATAATATCAATGCTACCGAGGACTGTTTCTCAGAGGGCACTGCCAACCAACAATCGATATCTACTCCCCTTCTCAAATGAAATGTAAATGCGAAAGGCAGATTTCAGGATGATCGTGGTCGCACAGTCTATCGTGTACAAGGTCTTTTCGAATCCTGCGTAGCAATCCTGCTCAGCTTGTGCCCCGTGTTCCGTGTTCCGCCCTAACACACTTATCGTTTCTCCGCTCGTCTTTCTATTCCAATATTGATTTTATTTCTATCTTACAAAATTGGATCAAATAAGATATGATGATATGATCGAATTAATTCTACAAGACCTAATTTATTTTAACTTATTTTTAAGCAAACTCATTTAATTCTTACAGCGTCGACATACGACACAATTAATTAATCCCCGGCTTTCCGGTATTCAATCTATCTTCTAGCTACGTGCAATACAAATTTGAGATTCAATCTATCTCCTACTTTCAACTTCATTTATCGATTAAGGCGACGATTACTATAGCATCATGTCTAGATATAGTTGTCACTTGAACTCATCAAAGATACCGATGATTCCCACCGTGAGAAGTATTGTTACCTCGAGTTGGATATTCCTTTGAATCCTAACAACCCTGAGTGCTCTTGTCCGCACTGGTGCTGAATCTGTCCTTGAGTAATTTATCGCAAACGATGGGATCGTCGAAGGCCTTACAATACAACAACGTGTCTCATGATTTAGCCTATTTGAATCCCTTATCTGCAATGACGCAGCTAAGGCAGCTTAGGGTTATGTCAGAGGCCTTAACTCTGGTGAAGATCAGACTACCTTTGAAGTATGTATCGACCTATGATCACTTAACTTCATGACTCGTAACATTTCTATGGATATGAAGAAGTATCTACATATGGTTAAGACGTCTCGTAAGTGGACAGAAGCCAAGATAAATGATAGGATCCATATTTTGAACAATCTGATCGATTTTTTTGCCTGCGTCTATTGATAGTGGTGTGAATACGCCTATGTTTACAGATGACGAGCTTAAGATGGCTTTGCAGAACTCTTGTCCTTAGATTTGAAAGCAAACTACGGTCCGTGCTGCATATCGTCCTGCTGAATTGACTGAGCAAATACAATACGGTCCGTGCTGCATATCGTCCTGCTGAATTGACTAAACAAATACAATACTTTGAAGGCTTACGTATCTTAGAAGGTGATACTGCTTAGGAACATACCAACGGTGATCGCTCTCGTTACAAAAACAAAAATAGTAGCGGACGTAACGATCGCAATAACAGGAATGACCGTGGTAATAGGCGACGTTGTAACGGTGGTAACGGTCGCGTAGGCAACGGGTATAATGTCAACGAACAAGACCTTGATGCTATATGCTCTATCAATGGGGGTCATACTTTCAGAGAGTGCACATTGATCCACAATGAACGATAATATTGCCAAGATAGAAGAAATAAAGGTAACCAAGCAACGCGCAACAACAATAACAATGGTTGAGGAAGGAATCATAGGTGCAATACCCGAAGCAGTGCCCGTCAGAATGAGGATAACAACAATATCAATGATATTGCTGAAGATAATCTCATTGATATTGTTGTTATCCTTATTCTGACGGTCATTGCTACCTATGATTCTTTACTTCCGCCATTGTTATTGTTGTTGCGCATTGTTGCCATTATGGTAACGCTGTCGTCCATCCAGTTAAATCATAGAAATGAATGCACAGTTTATCCTGCACAAGGCCTTTTCGAATCCTGTGTAGCAATCCTGCTCAGTTCGTATCCCGTGTTCTGTATTCCTCTCTAATACCTATCGTTTCCCCACTCGTCTTTCTATTCCAATCTCTGTCTTACAAGATCGGATCACGCAAGACCTAATCGAACTATTTAACTTATGCAAAAACACACAATTCTTTTAACCCAACACTTTTCCGTTGTAAGTACGGCAAAGGTGCTATTGGCATATAATGAAAAGAAGGTTTTGTTCCCATTTTAAATTCACGTTGTCAAAATCGGGTTTGACAGAAAGGAGGAAGTCGAACCCTTTAGAAGCAGATTTGAAAATATACGTCCACGGTTCCCCTACTCCCTTTCATTTGTAGCTATTGCTCTATTAGTTCTTCAAAATAGCGATGGCTTTTTCAGACGCAAGTTAAGGGGGTAAGAGAGTCAGAATATTATCTTGATGGTGATTATGATTATTGACGTCTGGGTCCAAAAGGATCGGCCAAAACCTTTATCGACAACATGTGATAAAAGATGGAATATGCGATGGAAGTAAATATACCTTATTATCATCTTAAAGTCATACGTATTAGATGTAACAGAAACTAATAAGTATGCGGTGAATCAACTCGACATTCGAGGAAACAGTAATGATGTAGCCATTGTAGTCCAGGTAAGCTAACAGACTTAAGCACACTTCAACGATAAGATTTGTTGTGAACGCCATTGAACACTCAAAAGGAAAATACGATCGACAACATTATTCTTAACAGTGTTGATAAATAATATTCATTATTTATCTCTCTTAAAATAACGCCATACCCAATATATTTCTCATGTAAACATGGCGAAAAAATTCCCTTCCTTTTCTGTCTTATTTCAGTAGACATTCTAGTGGTAAGTTCATTAGTGAGGACAGCAACTCGACTCTTAATCCCTAAAATTGTGGTCAAGATATTGTTTTTTGTAATTGTAAACTTTTTCAGTATTTCTAGTTCGTGAAAGTCGTTCAAATTTTTAGAAATCCCGAGATACCACAAGATAACGATTTCTAGTTTTAATTCCACTTTTTGCAAGATCGATGAAGGATATTTTTGGACGTACACTTTTGACATCTACTCTTGTGGCAATTATACGTGTCTTATATCCTTATACATCATTACCAATGAGAAGTCAAATTTAATTCATGAAACTGTTTCAACGAAATGCGTTCTTAATAAGCGTCTTTCGAGTTGTTGCGGTAGAATTACTGATTATCGGGGCTTAAAAATCAATATTCTTGTGTGTACCTGCACGTCAAGCCACAGCCGCCGAATTCCGTACACACAAAAGTTCTATCCAAAATATCACACTATAACCTCATACCTAAAATGCCTAAATTCAAAATAAGTACATGCTTGAGTTTTGTATCTCGATAAATAACCTGATATAAAACATTTCAGAAAGCTGAACGCATTTGTTCATTTTCTTCTCGAAGGCTCCTATTTTCCTCCATTAGATGTTTCACCATGTTCCCTTGCTCCAAAATTAAGCTCTTCATTTCGTCTGATTGCATTTGGAACTGTCTTAGCATGTCGATATGAATATTATTAACGGATTCTATTATATCTTGTCTCAATTCCTCGACTGCTTCACCAATAATTCCCTGCAAAATAAGCTAGACAAGTGTCAATGTTTCGTATGATATAACAAAAATGAAATGTGTTATAATTACCTTATTTGCAACTTCACTTCCTTTCAACTGATCCGGCGACTGGTGTGCACTATTTTGATGCGCTGGTATAGTCTGGGTAGATGCTACATGCTTGTAATTATTAGTATATACGCGTGAATCTTTCTTCAAATTATTCAAAAGAGGCGAAACCGAAGACTTAGTACCTTTTTCTAAATCATTGTTTAACGATCCATTTTTCTCTGCTGGAGATGGTTTTGCTTTGTATGTATTCACTGTAGAAAGCGACGAAACCTTAAATTGATATTTGAGAGTTGGACTCAGGTTAAACTCGCTCGACTTAGAAATTGGTGATAAATCTGGTCCAAAATTAGGTGATCCAAGCGATATTGCTTCTTTTTCTTTTTGTAACGTAATGTCCTTGGTCACTTTACCTTTGCGAATATCATCGTTATCTGACTGATACATTGCTCCTTCATCTTGCCTTGACTGCTGTGATTGTGGCGAAGACGATGATGCTGGTGCAGAATCTAATGCATTTGGTGAACCATCAGTTTTTTGAATACGACGAGAAGGTGACCGTTCTGCATTCCCTCGAAATGGACTTCGAACTGTAGAAATTGTAGGAGGTGATATTGGTGATAATGCCTTGTTTGCTCGACTTGGACTTGACTTGATGGAAGGATAATGAATATCATTGGACGATGTCATAATAACTGTCTTATCCACCTTCGTTAAGTCTTCATTTGCATAGGTAGATTGAAGTGGTACATTTGGGCGATAATATTTTAACATGCTCTGACCTACAGGTTTTGTTATCGCTGCCGCTGCACCAACTTTATTTACACTCATACCTGACTTCGACTTTGGAAATCGAACTTTCCAAACGATCCCTCGTTGGTGTTTGGCATTATGATTAGAACCGAAACACTGCGTGCAACGAATTGGCCCTCGTTGCAAATTTCTTAAATCGTAAAGTAACACCCGACCATCTCCCAATCCCACCGCACAGATCTTCCATTCCACTTGATGAAACGACATGCTCATGACGGATGTACCGCCATCCACTTGAAATCCAGGCACCTCCCTTTGATTTGTGACGTCATAAAACTGAACCTTACCATTGGTGTCACATGTCGACGCCAATTTAGCATTACCAGGTGCAAATGAAATATCAGTCACACTACTACTGCTGTCATCCATATTACTCTTACATCGAAACGAACAATATGGCTGAACAACATTACTGCTACCTACATTGACATTATTATTCCCTGCTTTTACTGCTACTGCTTTATTTGCAATATTGTAAAGATGCAATGATCCTCTATTGGTACTAGCTGCAACAAGGTGATGCTCGTGGGGTGAAAATTGAAAATTCTGAAACAATTCCTCGCCTCCCTTCCCCGATGGGAGACAGGTATAATCCAAAGTACCAGCCTTTAAATTGTACATAGCTAATTTATCACACGCCATAGAAGCAATGTAGGTGTCGGTAGGGTCAAATCCAGCCTGACGTACGGCCGAAGTGTTAGCAGCTGCCGAAACTGAAGAAGAGATTACAGGGGATGAGAATTTACGTAGGACTGTCCCTCCTTTCTTCACATCCAGTACAGATAGTTTATTGCTTTTCTTAGATCGTTCGGACACGAGAAGATACCGGCTTTTATTTCCAAACGAAACATTTACGGGCTGATAATGATCATCGGCACTCAAATTGGAACTCGCATGATTCCATGTAAAATTTTCATAAATCGATTTCGTGGGCGCATGAATGAGCGATACTTTGTTACCACTACTATCATCACTACTACTATCATCACGTAAAAGAGTCGCTAATATGGATCCATTATGACTGAAACAAAAGTCCTGAACGACTGAGGAAGATGGTTTAATGGGCAGAGCTTTCGTTTGTGTCTCCTCGTGAATGTTCCATGTCGCCATCATCGTAGAATATTTCTCGAGTGTGCTAAGATCGCCATGTCCGTAGAGAATGGCTAATGTATCGGATGAAGTTTTTGTAGTTGTCATGGTAAGAAATGTGAGAGGAGGAGTTTGCTGTTGGAGTGTTGGAGTGTTGAAGTGTTGGAGTTATTATTTGGGATATTATTTGTAATATGGCATATTTTATTTGCTGTCGCGGTGGGCGAATTTAGCCCTGTTTTTTTCAAGTTATGGGAATTGGAAGGAATATACTTACAAGCACGCGATGGTAGAAAGCAATGTCAAATATATATGATATGAATAATGTGAATGGCGAACCAATATAGATGTGAAGAAGGTCAATGACCACTGAAACCTTGTGATTGTAACATTTGCCTTTTTTTGTGTAAAGAGGGCATAATCTACGGCATCGTCCAAGCTCGAGGGGCGACAAAAACATCAATGTCAAAAAGAACAACATGCTCTAATGAGAAAGGGGAAAGTTAAAAGAAGGAGACTTAAGGTTCCAAACTCTGCGGAAGGTTTTTAGAAATTACTATTGTGATTTATGTTATCGTGCAAATTATTTTGAACTATCATCACAACAACGAAAGATTCTGGCAATAATGAAACGGGTTGCAAAAGGAGGTTGATCACTTAGATGTTGAAATTACGATGAATGTGATGAATGAGTTTGAAAGGGATGTTGACGCACGTATCATTACTTTCGTAAATAACACTTTACATAGTCAGATGATTTTGAACATTGTCTGAAAGGAATTCATCAGTAACGAAATCAGTTTCCACAAGATAGACTTAGTGTCGACATGTTCGATATGTTTTTGTTGTTATTTTTTGCGAAATCATCTGCGAAAAATCTAACAATACGCGTTTTGTGTGGAAAATCGTATACTTCAAGGAGAAAAGAACCTCGTAATGGAGAAGTATGTTGTCAGATAGAGTTCAAAAGGATTGGTATAAGCAACGCACCACTACGATCCTCTATGGAATGTTGTCTATGGCAATCGTGGCAACAGTCATCGAGAAAATGGGGTAGAAGCTCATCTTATATCAAATCAAATGAATTCGCTTCTAGACAAGAAAGTCAAATCGCATCAATGAATTGAACAAACATGATCAAGGTTAGGTCATGGTATGTCGAGACTCAACGTCCACACCAAACTTATTTCGCAATTCTTTTCAAAAGTGGGACATGAACGACGCAACATAATGGGAATGTCATCGGAGATAACACAGTAGTCGTATATAACAGCGGATTAAAAGTGCGCGTTTGCAGTCATGAATGAAGCAGAAGAGCAACGTGAGAATCTCAGGTTGATTTCTAAGTTGTTAAAATCAATGGACGAGAATCCGTGCGTGAATACGAGTACTGAACCCATCAATGGCTGCAAGGTACAACAAAAATTCGAGAGATTAATCATCTAATTGAAAGAGGAGCCATTGTGGTTGCACTCGTAAAGATGCACATTTCGTCGATCGTGGATGCTATTATTAAGGATGATGTATAATTTGTATATGGATTTGGCGGTGTCATTTGCATTGATGACGAAGATCATGCCGCACGTCGATACGAATTTACTGGAAATGTCTAAACTACTAAAACTTGCATTATCATTTGATTGGTCAATACTATGCGCTCGATTTAAGTCAGAAAGGGGCGGCACAGAGAATCGTCGTCGTTGATTCTGGTCTCTGGAATGGTGATTGTCGTTGGATCCGCAGCATTGTACTTGAGCATACACAACAATTATTAATGGATTTTTCTAAGTTCAATGGAACAATTGTTCATTTGCCAGCCTAAATGACGATGTTACTAACGTTTGAAAGAAGGAAGCGTATCAAAAAATCATTTACACATCCCTTGCTATTAAGAGTTCGCACTGTTGTAGTCGTAGTTGGAGTATTTGCTAAGTGTGTGGACTTTTCTTCAGACCGAGTAGATATGGAGTTCTTTGCAAGCAAATATGGAGCACAATGATGCGACGTAATGGGGAAACTAATGGTCGTCAATCATCACACCTATGCTTGTGGGACTTTTTGTGAATCAGACGTTGGGAGATAGATGGATAGGATAGTTTCGAAAACCTTAGTTTCTTCAATAAATTAGTCACTCTTGTATTTGAACGAGTATGTAAATCGATGCTTCGTTCTTTAGCATCCATGTCTTACTGGTTTGAATTTAACACTGAGGCATTTTCCCTCGGACAGCAGTATCTTTGTCAACCTGACTGAAACCCCTTCAACCGGAATTGAAACATATGATAATAAAGCCATCCTCCTGCGGATCAATCACATCCTCCAGTTCCAGTAGCAGAAATAATAATATTTTTGAAATTATCTTCCGCTTATTCGGATACTGACTTAGCAAGATGGTTGGCGGCCTAATTTTTTTTAATCTGTATGCTTTTAATTTGTTATTGATGATTTCAGTGGTTCTCTGAATCTTCAGTGCCTCTACGGCAGCCTCTAGACAAGGATGATGAATACGACTGTATAGAAAACGTGATTTGGTATCTTCTGCCATAGTTTCGCGTTTCATAAATACTAACCAATTTTTGACACTAAGTGAGAAAACGTTCAAAAGACAATGGTTTTTAATTTTTGCAGCAAAGGGGTGCTTACCAATTTACTTCACCTAGCATCTAGCATTACCCTCACCAGCAAAATATCTTTAAGAATCAAGGAGTTCGTCCGATCGGCATCGGTGAATCATGGCGCCGCTTGTTGGCCAAACACCTTTTTGCAGTAGCAGGAAAAAATGCTGCTGAGTAGTGCGGTATTGATAGGATGAGTTATAACTATGGAATAATCAATAACTGGTTCAAGAGTAGATGTCGACAAAATAAGAAAGGTGTGGACAAGTGGCACTGTAAAGATGGATTTTCGAGCTGAAAAAGATGCGAGTACATAGTTACATAAATAAGTATAATCCTCGTAATCCCAATAGAAGGTCTGTGGAGAAGAGAGTTGCAGAGATTAAAGCTCATTATGTGATGCGAGCTAAGAAATTTGATCCCACTTTTGCAGCAGATAATAATTTAAATCCATTCCTTAGTGCCTACAAGTCCTACGGAATAAATGGAATTGATTCGCTTGTAGTTGATCACTTTAGTAAAGTGAACATAGGATTTAAGCAATTAATTTATTCCCTAGCGAAGATGGCTGCAGAATTACAAGAAGCAGGAAACGTGACTCCTGCGAGCTCTACGAATCACAAAAAAAGTTGCTTACGCTTTATTCAAGAAGAGTTTTTGAGTGGCGCTAGGATATATGGCAGCAAGGACTCAGACTGAACTAATGATACGCCAGGTACAATTCATAAGAAGAACAAAGATGCTGCTACGCAGACAGCGTGCGCTGGAAATGCCAGAGGAAATTATTCAGAAAATGGAAGTTCATGGTTCAATAACAAAGAAAATGGCGATGCGTTTTTTATGTTTCGATCATATAACTGCTAAGTAGATGTAACTTTGGACATTACTATGAATTATGAGTTACTTCTAGGAATGTGATTGTTCATCACTCTTGCCTATTATCGCTGGTCA
>Ga0209092_10004029_pt1 | contig 12430 bp, 15 predicted proteins | sample FraStrMetagenome_FD_187446 | JGI IMG/M metagenome (GOLD analysis project Ga0209092, IMG submission 187446) | Marine eukaryotic phytoplankton communities from Arctic Ocean - Fram Strait ARC3M Metagenome (SPAdes) (version 2) | ecosystem: Environmental > Aquatic > Marine > Oceanic | place: Fram... | reverse complement strand
GAATGTGGTAGACAAATTATACACCCTAACATTTGGGTAAATGCTTTGTTTGTTGATTATGTATGTGATGACTGTGGACAACAAGAATGTCCAACAGATGAAGAGGATACAGGTCAAATGATACATTATTCTTTTCCAAGTTGGATAATAACAGATGTTAGATTTCCTAACGAAGCTCAAGCTATTAAAGATAGAGGAGGTATTGTTATTAGAGTTAATAGAGGTAAACAATGTGGTTCATGTGAAAGTACATTCACAGAAGGTTCTGAATGTCCTAATTGCGGAAGTGGTAATTGGGTGCATGGAAAAATAGACTTTACTCACCCTTCAGAAACATCTTTAGACAACTATAATTTTGATTATATCATAGAGAATGATGGGTCAATAGAAGATTTAGTAGAAAAAGTAAAACAATTAAAATTAATTTAATATGATGAATACACAAATTATCAGTTACATGACGAATTTTAAAGCAATACTAGCGGTAGACTTTGATTTAACAATTTGTGATAGTAATTATCCTAAATTAGGTGATGAAATACAGAATGCTGGTTATTATATACGTAAACTTGTTAAAGAAGGTTATGGTATTATTATCAACACTTGTAGAGAAGGATTTCCATTAACTGATGGGGTCATATGGTTGCATAGGAATGGTATACCATACCATTACATCAACTGTAATTTCCCTCACATAATTATGGAGTATGGAGCAGATTGTAGAAAGATTTCTGCAGATTTATATATTGACGATAAACAGCTTGGCGGATTGCCATCTTGGAAAGTCATTTACGAGGCAATAATTGAGAAATTTGAGCCAGGAAAGAAAATTTAAACAATTAAAATAAATAAAAGAAAATGGGTAAAAAAGCAAATTACAAGCACGGAAAGTCTGATGACTTTATGGCTGCAGACATTGACATGGCAAAATTCTTAGATAAGCAAAGTGATGCTATGGAATTTATATCGTCATGTGATCATGACAAGAACTTGGTATCTCAGTATGCTGAGTACCTTGCGAATAACTTCAGTAAGTCTGAAATTGCATTTTCTGCAGCTAAGATGGGTTTATTAGTTATGACTTCGGAATTAGCTAGATTAGACAGAGAAAATAGATAGATGATACTACCAACAATAAGAAGAAGCGCTAAAAGGGTTGATTCAAAGAGATTATTACTCTTTGGATCGCCTAAGTGTGGAAAAACAACAATAGTTTCTGAACTTGAAGACTGTCTAATTGTGGACATGGAGAAAGGTTCAAACTACGTTGAAGGAATGATAGTTAATGTTGATAACATGGCAGATTATTCTGCCCTAATCAAAGCCCTTAAGGAGGCTAAAGAAAAGAATGATGGAAAAGTTCCTTACAAATATATCTGTTTAGATACACTGACTGCTTTAGAGGAGATATCTCTTGCTTTAGCTGTTAAGTTATATCAGAAGACTGCAATGGGTGCAGGATTCACAGGTAATGACGTAAGAGTACTTCCTAATGGTGCTGGTTATTTATACACCAGACAAGCATTCTTTAAAATGCTTAAACCACTAGAAGATTACTGTGATACTTTGGTATTAGTAGGTCACGTAAAAGAAAAGGACATAACAAAAGGTTCTGAAACTTTTACTGAAAAGTCAATTAATTTGACTGGACGTACTAAGGACATTTTATGTTCATGGTGTGATGCTATTGGGTTAGTATACAGAGATGAGAATAAGACTTTAATAGACTTTGCACCATCTGACTCTTTAGTGGTGGGATCAAGACAGAAACACCTTATAGGTAAGAAGGTCTTGGTTGCAACAAGTGATGAGAATCACGACATAACAGTAGACTGGAGCTCAATTTTCATAGAGGAGCAGGTTAAGGTAATAAAAAGTAAGGAAAAAAAATAAATAATAATTAAAAAAAATAAAAGACATGTTAAACATAGTATTTGGATCGTCAAAGCAAGGAAACCAAAGAGTTTCTGAGCAAGAATTTACAAGCCCTTCTATTAAGATAGAGGCAAGCAGAGGTGCAGGAACCTCAAGAAGAGTTTTATTCAATAGAGCAGCAACTAATTTGCTAGAGCTGGAGAATGGAGTTGTTCAGGAAATGTTATTTGGATTTGCACATGATGAGAGTAACCAAAGGTTATTCATAATCAATACTGCTGAGTTCGCAAGAGAAGTTGAGCAGAAGACTTACAAGACTTCTAAGAATAGAGTTTCGTATACAGATAGCAAAGAGAAGGGAAAGGGTATTTCAAGCACACCTTTATCTAATGAGCTAAGAAGCTTCTTAGGATTTAATGATGACGCTGTTGATTTAGATTTAAGTATCAAAATCTATGATGACTCAGGTGAGGCTGTAGTGTATGAGTTGACAGTAATGACAGCAGTAGAGGATACTGTAGTTGACCCGTCAGATATTGCTATAGAGGCAGTAGATGCAGTAGTAGAAGAGATAGTTGAAGATACAGTTCAGGAATATTCACCAGTAAGTGCTGGATTTGGTATCCCTGTGTAGTGGAGACTGTTCAAATAGTAGTGATAATATTAATATTAATAATTAAATTTAAATTTAGATAAATATGGGATTTGGAAAAAGTAATGAAGTAAAAGAAGGTGGATCAAGAAAATTTTTCACAGGTGTAGAAAATTTCAACGTAGTAGCGGTTAACCCTACTAAAGAACAGTTGGAAGAACTATATGGTCGTGAGATTAGTTATGAGCCAGAGTATATTGGGACTCAGACAGTAAGTGATTCAGATGGAGAGAGAGAAGTGCCTCAGGTTAGATTAGATTTTTATCTAAATAACAATGATGGAGATAATCCTATCACAACTAAGGCGTCATTTTATGTGATAAACACTCATCACAAAAGTCAAACTGGAAAGATTAAAGTAATTAATGATTTCGGTAAGACTACGTGGTTAGTAGAAGATGATGTTAAGAGCAAGACAGTTCCTTCTAACATGCAATGGTACAACATTTCAGGATTGAAAGTTGCTAAGCGTGGAGAAGAGGAAGTTGTTGATTTTATTGCTAATTTATTAAACTTACCTTGGGATTTAACTAAGCTAAGTGATCCAGCACAAGCTCATGCAAAATTTGACAAGGCTCAATGGGATGCTATATTCGCAGGAAACTACGATTATATCCAGGGAATTGTTAGTGGCACTAATAACAAGATTGGTGTTGCATTAGGTGTAAAAGTAGCAGATGATCAAAGCTTACGTCAAGTTATCTTTAACAAGAAAAGCTTACGTCAGTACACATTATCTAGCAGCAAGCCTAACAAATTTCTTTACTTAGGTAAAGCAATTGATGAGTCTAAAGCTAATGGTGCTTATGGTACTACAAACTTTGGTCCTGATGACTATACTCTTCGTGAGTTTTCATTAGTGGCAACAAGTATGAACTCTGCAGATTTACCTGCTGAGGAAGATGTATTTGGTACTACAGCTCCAGCGTCAGATGACAACTGGATGGATGAGTAGATGAATGAATAAATGGGGGTTATTAATTTAGCCCCCTATTATTAACAATTAAACAATGAACAATGGGATTTGGAAAAAGCGTAGATATTAAGAAACTTCCAAACATGAAAGACATACTTAGCTGTATAACTGATGTTGATATTTTTACACATTATTTAGGTGGTATTCCAAAAAAGCCTATATGTAGTCCTATAAGAAAGGACAACGTACCTTCATTTAGTTTATTCTATAGTGATAAGTATGAAAAAATGATGTATAAAGATTTTGCAACAGGTGACAGAGGTGATGCTTTTGTTTTTGTGAAGAAACTATTGAATATATCAAAGATAACGGATGTGTTTTGCCTAATAGCAAATGAATTCCAACTAGATCAATTCCAGACTACAAGGATTGATTCAGTAGATAGACAGAGTTATGTTTCAAAGCATAATTCAGGTAAAGTAGTAAAAGATAGAATAGAGATAAAAATTAAAGTAAGAGCCTGGACTAAAGCTGATAGAGAGTTTTGGAATGGTAAATATGGATTTGAGAAGAAGGAACTGCTTTATTGCGGCATCTTTCCAATATCTCATTATTTTATGAATGAATACTGTAGAAAAACTGATGGGTTAGCTTATGCTTTCCTTGAAGAGAAAGATGGCATTCAGACCTATAAGATATATCAACCATTAAGTACTGATTACAAGTGGATTAACAACAATGATTTCTCTACATGGGAGATGTGGAGCCAATTACCTACCACAGGAGAAAATCTAGTTATAACTAGTAGCAGGAAAGATGCAATGACTATCTTATTCTCATTTAAGAAACCAAGTAAGTTAGCTTCATGTGCACTACAAAGTGAGAACACTGGAGCAAAAGAAAGTGTAATGAATGAGCTTAAAGGTAGATTCAAGAACATATATGTATTATATGACAATGATTTTACTAACGAGAACAATCCTGGACGCACAGCAGGAGAAAACATGTGTAAGAAATTTAACTTAACTCAATTAGAGATACCAGAAGAATTTGGTGTTAAAGATCCGTCAGATTTCACAGAGAAATATGGCAAAACAAAATTTAAAGACCTAATAATAAAATTAATTAAAGATGCAAAGAACAATTAAAACAAATTTAACGAAAAAGAAGGATCTATTTAACGTACTAGCACTAGGAGAAGCAATTGGGCTTCCGTTATTGTTGATAGGAGATCCTGGAGTTGCTAAGACAGCAGCAGTAATGGACTATGCTAAGACAGCAAAAGGAGGAACACTAAGCAATAGTGATGTATTCTTACTGGAAACAGATGAAGGTACAAGAAGTAATGCAATTAAAGGTAATATTGACCTTGAAGCATTAACAACTACAAATAAATATCAAATCGTATCACCTATAGCTGATGCAGAATTTGTAATAATTAATGAGATTGACAAAGCGTCAGCTTCATTAAGAAACAGTTTACTTGGAGTAATGAATGAGAAAGTAATTTTCAATGGTTCTGAAAAGAAAGATTGTAAGTGGAACACATTTATTGCTACATGTAATAGTATTCCAGATGATGAGAAAGATTCTCCATTCTGGGATAGATTCGCTATAACTTTTAGAGTTGATAGATTAAGAGAGGCAGATATGATGGAATATTTCGTAAATGGCGGTAGGTCTTCAATAGAGAGCTACAAGATTAATCTTCCAGAGCCAGGTGAAGTTCAAGCTAACCTAAGTGCATTGGATCTTAAAAAGGTTAAGAAAGTAATTGACATTTGTTATGATAAATTATCAGACAGAACACTTTCTTATTTACCAACTTTAGTTGCAAACATAATGAGTGTTTACAATACTAACCAAGATAGAGCTTTTATAAAGGCTGTTGAATTATTGGTTGGTAAAGTTGAATCAAATATATTAGCTAAGAGTATCATGTCCAGAGAGTTACGTAAACTTTATGACAAAGTTGATATGATTAGTAGTGCTATGAATCTTAATGCTTACCAAGTATTGATGGGAGAAATCAATGCTATGGGTGATCAGCTTAAGAAAGATAATAAACTTTCAGCTGATGATGAAGCAGATGTAATTAAAAGAGCTACAGAAGCTCAGGACAAATTAGATTTTCTTTCTAATGAAGATGAGGAAGAAGAAGTTTTAGAATCTATGGAAAATTAATGGGATTCATAAGCAACAGAGAAGGTACAGGTGGGAGCTGGAAAGCTCCTGCCAATGACCTCTATGGACTTTGGGGCCAAGATGAATCTACTATGTTTCATGTTGCAAGAAAGCAAATTATACTTCCAGGTGTCACTCGTAAAGAGGAAGAGATGCTGGAATCAGTTGCTAGATATGTAACAGATAAGAACAAAGGAGAGCCATGTACAGTTCCTGCGGATTTAATTGAAGACTTGTATAGTCTTTATGTTAATGAAGATATTAAGAGAAAAGACAAGACGGCTGGAAATGAGATTAGACAACAAATCTTAGATAAAGCTTATAACTCCCTAACCAAGGACTTAACAAAAGGATCTAAATTATTCTCAATGATTATAACAAAAGAATTGAGTTTATGGATGCAAAAAGTTATTGATGAAATAGAGGAGGAGCAACGTAAAGAAGAAGAGAAAGAGCAGACTAATAGTGAACCTGGTAATTGTGACCAAGCTAATGGTAAAGGTGATCCAGATGATCAAGATGGTGAAGATGGAGGAGATGAGTTAGGAGATGGAGGTGTTGATGCGGGATCAACTCCTGGAACTGAAAAAGCTATAAATAGTCAAGATAAGGCTCTTGACAAAGCAATGAGGGATGCTAATAAGAAGATGGATGAATTAGAAACTAGGTTAGGAAAAGAAGCTTTAAGAGATTTAGCTGATTCTGAGCCAGCTATGTTAGAGAACATAGAAGAGTTAATCAAGATGAGTAGAAAGTCCATAGTGGCAAGAGCTAGCATTGAGAAGACTCTTAAGAAGATTCTTAACAAGTCTGAGAATTATTTCTCTAAGAATGCAACCATAGTGGAAGAAAGTTTGTTTGACTGTGAGGAATGCGAGGACTTAGTTGGCCTTGAATTTCTTAACCCAGTATTCCGTAATTCAGGAATGATGGATATAGTAAATCAAACTAGAAAGCCCGTTGGTAAAATGGATTTATACTTAGATTGTTCTGGTTCAATGGACTGGAATAAAGCAATTGTAGGTGACAAAGAAGTCAAGTTAACAGAAGTTGTTAAGTGTATTGCTATTATCATGCATAGATTAGGCTATATAGAAAGATTGTATTTCTTTGACCAAACTCTTTATGAGATAGATAGAATAAATGAATATACCATATTAGGATTCAACCAATCTGGTGGAACAAATTTTGACAATGTTGTTGAGAATATACAGAAGAATAACAGAAATTCAATTATAATCACTGATGGTGAGGATGATGTTTCTAGTTACTGTAAGAAAGCATTCTTTGTTGGAGTTGGTGGGACCACTTTTGGAAAAGGATTTGATGAGTATAAGGAGGCTAAGCAATGCGTTACTCTTATTGATAAAGAGTTCGTATATGTTAATGTAGAATAATTATACTGAGGAGCTTTGCAAGTGTAGAGCTCCTCTTTATATTAAAAAAGATATTATGTATACAGAAACAAACACAGGAGGAGTGTCTTTCTATGATAATTTAAATAACTATAGCTACAATGAAAAATGCAATATTTATAAAAGGAAATGCACCGTCACTTAAAAATTCAAAGGTAAAGACTGCACATGGGATATTTAGTAGCCCAACAGTCAATAAATACGTTAGAGCTTTAGGTATACAAGCATTCTCTTCAAGTAAGAAGACAGTAAAAGGTTATGTAGATACTGCAAGACCTAATGAATTTGAAGCTTTAAGAGCTCAATTCGAGAAAATGGTAAAGGGGAAAGAGTTTCCTCTAGTTATAGGTTATCATCAAGTAAGAAATAGTAAAAGATTGTTTGACTTCTCTAATAGTATAGAGATTATTCAAGATTTGCTAACAGCACATGATTTCATCGAAGATGATAATGTAAAGTATGTATTTCCTACTCCAATGTACCTTGACGGAACATTAATAGATTCCAATAATCCACGTAAGTCACCACTATATAGTGTTGATAAAGAAAATCCTGGATGTTGGCTAAAAGTATTTTAAACAATTAAAAAAACAAAAATTATGGGAAGATATTATAGTGGAGATATAGAAGGAAAGTTTATGTTTGCAGTACAACCAAGTGATGCTGCAGATAGATTTGGATCAACAGGTTGCAGAGAACAGATAGATTATTACTTTAACAAAGAGGATCACATGGATACAGTGCTAGAAGAGCTAGCTGGTCTAAAAGAGAACTACGAAAAAGTAAATAAATTCTTTAAAGATAAAGAGTTTTACAGTCAAGATGATTTAAAAAATGAAGGCATTTCAGATGCTGAAATGAGTGATTATGCTGATTATAATTTAGGCATGAACATCAAGCAAGGTTTAGAAGAACAAGGAGAGATTTATTTCACAGCGGAAGCTTAAAAAAACAAATATGGGAGCAATAACACAAGAAGCAAGAATAACAGGTATGACTCTAGCGAAAGCTTTTAATCAACTTAGATCTGATGATAGAGAAGAGCACGGTACAGATCCATATAGTGGGTCATGGCATAATTCACCAGGAATAGAAGAAGTTTCTGCTGAAGAATTCAATAGGATGACAAGAGATGGAGGGCCCAGCAAATTTGAAGACGCAGTGGCTCTTTGCGTAAGAAAGCCAATACCTAACAACATGAAGGTAAAGACTTCAGTAACAAACTATCCTAGTAAAGGAACAAGGAAGTGGACAACTAAGTATGAGGTTATTCATCCTGAAGATGGAAGAATAATTGTATCAGAGCTTAAGCAGGCAGACGCTATCCTTAAAGCAAGAGCTATAGTAGAGTTAGACAATAGCTTAGAGTTAACTGTAGAGATAGTTAAGGTGCTAGAATCGAATGCAAGAGTTGCAGAGATAAATTATAAAAGATCATCCACGGAAAGATGTGGTATCTGGGACATCATGGGTACGATGGCCTACTAACAATTAAAAATAAGAATATGGAATTATTAATAGAACAAGCAAAGAAGTGTCTTGAAAATGATTTATTTCAAGCATTTGCTCAAGCATTGTATGCTGGAAAAACAACTAAAGCTACAGAATTAGCACAAAGCAATTTATGGTCAGCAGAAGAAGTGATTTTAGACTCAGTATATAAAGATGAGTGTGATTTTGTATTAATGGATCATTACAAAAAGTCTAAGGATTTACTTACTAATGTAGGTGTATACATAAGGCTAAATGATTAATGACAACAACATAAGCATCTCTGAAAAAGAGTATAGAGAGCTAGATTATCCTTCATACAGTTTATTATCATCCATATCCAAACAGGGTATTGATGTGTTGGCTGGAGTGAAGACTAGCATGTTTCAGCTTAAGTTTGGTAGTTTGGTAGATGACATGTGCTTTGAACCAAGTAAGTTATCTAATTACTACAGAGGGACTACAGCTGCAATGACTGCGGGTAATCCGAAGAAGATTATTGATTTAGTACTTGAAAATTGCAATCAAGGAAGTGAGGCTGAGCTTAGTTACTATGACGATGAAATTATTTCAGCGGCTAGAAAGCTTGGTGTTTATGGCAAGTATGATGATGCAAAGATTTTAAAAACAATATTGATTGAGAAGAATGAGAACTATTTTTCAGACAAATTAAATTCTATAGGTAAAGTTCATATAAAGGATGAAATGTGGCAGATGGCTGAAGAAGCTGCTAATACATTGAAGACTCATGACTTTACTAGAGTTTATTTTGATAAGAATGATGGTATGGAGTTGATATATCAATACAAGTTTGTAGTAAATATACTGGGAACAAATGTCAAGGGGATGCTGGATTGTTTGGTGATTGATCACGAGAGCAAGACCATATATCCAGTAGACCTAAAGACAGGAGAATCTCCAGCTAATATGTTTGATGAGGTAATGTTACTTCACAAATACTACCTGCAAGCTAGTTTGTATAGGTTAGCAATTAAAAGTATAGTAGATAGCGATCCAGACCTTATTGGATACACAGTTTCAAATTTTGAGTTTGTATATTTGTCTAAGATGAATATATATAAGCCAACAATTTGGGTAGTTCCAGATTCTCTTTACCAAGCAGGTTTAGATGGATTTGTAGATAGATTTGGCTTCAAGCACAAGGGTGTTAAAGAGCTTTTAAGCGTCTATAATGACTATCAGGACAATCAAGTTATGTACGAAAGAGAAGTGTTTAATAACGAAGGAAGAAGGTTCCTAAGTGGCTTAATAAGACAAGAAGATGAAGATGAATAAATGGAAAGTAAAAATGGGACCAACAAAGAGTTTAACATATATAATGCCTATCTTTGCAAGAGAGATAGGTTTTAAGTTTCTAGGGAAGATTGTAGGTTCATACCTATTTAATAATCCTGAAGATAAGACTTACTCAATTGTATATAAATTCTCTTCCAAGCCAGAGTTTGTTGATTATGAAGAAGAGTTAATGAAGCATGAGTTGTATGTAGGACATGAGGACTATGATGATCACGTGCTCTATAAATTCAACGCAACAGAAGATATACAGGCCACAATAGAGTTATTTAAAGAAGGTAAATACAGTGAGTTTCCAGAGAAAGATAAAGGGTCTATTTATGGAATACTTGAGATGAGGGGATTTACAAAAGTCAAACAGTTAAAACAAATATTTAATAGAGATGAGGTTCTAAGAAGGGAAATGGAAAAAGAGTTGAAGTGCAAAATATCAGTTGGAAGTGAATTGTCATCACCACCCGACTTGAGTACTGAAGTCTTTAGCAATTTTGCCTCTCTTATGGCTATCATTTCAGAAAACACCAAAGATTTATATGAATAATAACAAAGAGTTCAACACGCAACAAATACTGTCTGACGTAGTAGTATACACTAAGTATGCAAAATATCAAAAACATTTAAACAGAAGAGAGACCTGGGAAGAGATAGACATCCGTTACATTACCATGCTTATTAAGAGGTATGGAGCTAAAGGAGATGATTTGATTTGGCAAACAGCTGAGTCTTCAGAATTATCACCAATGTCGCAAGAGATAGTAGCTAATTCCAGGTACATCTTTGATAAGCAAGTCTTGCCTTCAATGAGAGCTTTGCAGTTTGCAGGGGTTGCAATGGAGAAGAATGAAGCTAGAGGATATAACTGTAGCTATATGCCAATAGATGATTACAGAGCCTTTAGTGAGCTTATGTTTCTTCTACTTGGTGGAACAGGTGCAGGTTACTCTGTTCAGAAGCAGCATGTAGATAAGTTACCAGCAATAGTGCATCCAACAAAAGAAGCTAAGTTTCTTATTGGAGACTCTATTGAAGGTTGGGCTGATTCAATTAAGCAACTAATGAAAGCTTACTTAGGTAAAACTAAGGTTAAGCCTAGATTTGATTTCTCTGACATTAGAGAGAAAGGAGCTGCATTAGTTACTGCAGGAGGTAAAGCACCAGGACCAGATCCATTAAGGATAGCATTAATGAAGATAGAGATTCTATTGGAAGCTAAAGCTGAGGGATCTAAATTAACTACAGTTGAGTCTCATAGAATATGCTGTTTCATAGCTGATGCTGTGTTAGCAGGAGGTATTCGTAGAGCTGCATTAATTGCTTTATTCTCTTTAGATGATAAAGAGATGGCAACATGTAAGCACGGACAATGGTGGGAGACATCTCCTGAATTTGGAAGAGCTAATAACTCTGCTGTTATAGTTAGAGAAGAAGTTAAGAAAGAGGAGTTTGAGGATTTATGGACAATGGTTGTTGATTCTAATTCAGGAGAACCTGGTATATACTTTACCAATGATTCTGAGTATGGAACTAACCCTTGCTGTGAGATATCTTTAAGGCCATTTACATTTTGTAATCTAACTGAGATTAATGCTGGGACCATTACGGGACAAGCAGATCTTGAGGATAGAGCTAGAGTTGGAGGTTTCTTCGGAACACTTCAGGCTGGTATAACTGACTTCCATTACTTAAGAAGTATATGGAAAGTTAATACAGAAAAAGATGCTTTAATAGGAATTGGGATTACAGGAATTGGTGACGGCAAGTTGAAAGGTTTAGACCTTAAAGCTGCTACAGTAGTTGGGATGGAAGAAAATGAAAGAGTGGCTGGCCTTATTGGCATTAATATAGCTGCGAGAACTACAACTATCAAGCCTGCAGGAACAACTTCTTGTGTAGTAGGAACTGCATCAGGATGTCATGCATGGCATGCGCCTAAGTATATAAGAAACATTCAATGTAGGGTTGGAGATGACTTATATAACTTCTTTACAAAATACCACAGTGAACTAATAAGAGTTATGGACTATGACCCTAATAGTGCTGTAATAGGTATTCCTCAAATTGCACCAGAAGGAGCTATTTTGAGAGAGAAAGAAACTGCTCTAGAATTACTAGAGAGAGTTAAAGCTCTTAATATTGAGTGGGTTCATGAAGGACATAGAAGAGGTCCTAATACTAATAACGTATCTGCAACAATTTCTGTTAAGGAAGATGAGTGGGATACAGTGGGAGAATGGATGTGGGATAACAGATATAGCTTTAATGGCTTGTCTGTATTACCATTTGACGGAGGATCTTATAAGAATGCACCTTTCGAGGAAGTATCTGATGAGATCTTTGAGGCTAAGCTTAAGTACATACAGGAAAATCCTATTGACTTAACCTTAATCTTTGAAGAGGACGATAATACTACAATAGGAGATACAGTTGCATGTGCAGGTGGGTCTTGTGAGATTATCTAATGAAGAAGATAGTATACAAATATATGGGTGTGGAGTGTTTTATCTACACCCAATATATAAGAGAGAATATTAATTAGCACAATTAAGTGCAGCAAAAAAACTAAATAAAATGTTTAATATACCA
>Ga0209092_10004027_pt1 | contig 12433 bp, 4 predicted proteins | sample FraStrMetagenome_FD_187446 | JGI IMG/M metagenome (GOLD analysis project Ga0209092, IMG submission 187446) | Marine eukaryotic phytoplankton communities from Arctic Ocean - Fram Strait ARC3M Metagenome (SPAdes) (version 2) | ecosystem: Environmental > Aquatic > Marine > Oceanic | place: Fram... | reverse complement strand
ATTACTTAGGCGTTTTGGATCCATACTACCTCTTGTGCGTTCAAACTCTGCGTCACAATTATCACACCTAAATACACAATGTGTTTGTTCACGCTTATAGGCATGTTCTTTGCCTGTTTTGCTAGTGCGCACATGCCGGGTTTGTTTTTTAAATTCTCTTATGTACATAAGTATATTTAACATTAAGATTATAAAACGCAACGATAAATACTATCATAAGAAGGATCATTCATGAGTATAGTTACACTAACAGACACAGCAAAAGCACAAATTGATACTATTTGCGAAGAAAACGACAGTTATGCAGTGTCTTTGAACCTTAAAGGTGGTGGCTGCGCAGGATTTGAATATGATTGGGCTACTGTAGCAACAGAAGCAGATTTAGAAGAAAACGATATAGTTATTGACTCTGATACAGGTAAATTTGTAATTGGAGCAACAGCAGTAATGTACATGATAGGTACAGAAATAAATTACAAAAAAGATATTATGGGTGCAACTTTTGAAGTTAACAATCCAAATGCACAATCAGCGTGTGGTTGCGGCATAAGTGTAAATTTTGACGTAGACAAATTAGCAATTCCAGCAATATAAACGGAGCAAGATAAATGGCAAAGCAAGAAGTAGATATCGGCATTGAAGGTAATGACGGCACGGGAGACAGTATTCGCGAAAGTTTTAAGAAAGTAAATGAAAACTTTCAAGAACTATATGCAGTTTTTGGCATCGGTGGACAAATATCATTCACAGACCTAAGCGATACTCCAAATAATTATGAAGGTAATGAAAACAAAATACCAACAGTAAGATCTGATGGTGGCGGTCTTAACTTGCTACAACTTGCATCTGATAATGCATTAAACGGTACTGCTGATACTATTGGTTTTGATTTTAGTCAAACCGGTAAGCTTATTATTAAACAGCTATCATCTAATATTTCATCAGACACAACTCCAACATTAGGTGGTGCGCTTGATGCAGCAACACAGCCAATTGCTGGCATTAGTGTTACTGAAGATGCAGTTAGTACATTTAACGCTATCCACAGAGGTATTGACAATCAAATTACAATTGATGATTTAGTAATTGATAAAAAATACGCTGATAGAAACTATCAATCAAAAGAAGTTGCAGGCGGCGGATTACGTTTAGGTGACGAACCAGCAGATGCTACAGGATACACATATACTGCAACCGGATTATTAATAAATCATTTAAACATTCCTGCACACGGATTAACTGAAGCATTTAACGGTGCAGGATTTAAATTTAATTCAACAGGAACAGATCCGTTTGGCGTTATTACTGGTAGTACATATTATATTAAAGTTATCAATCAAAACGAAATTGCTCTATATGCTACAGAACAGGCCGCGATAACAAACACTGGTAAAATTCAACTATCTGGTGGTACAGGCGCATTTTCAATTACAGATATTGCATATGACGATACACTTAGAGGTAATTGGTTATCTAATGTTGCTGTTCCTCGCAAGAGTCTAGTAAGACGTCAGGGCGACGATATGACAGGTTCTCTTAACCTGTTTGATCACCCAGGTGAACTTTCAGGTACTGGCTTGCCAAATGGCCCAGATGACTTACAAGCAGCTACAAAACTTTATGTAGACAACGCTGCATCGTTTACTGAAGTAAATTTATATGTAAGTACAAGTGGTGATGATAGACAAACATTTACTCCTACAGGAAAAGAAGGCCGAGCACCAGCGTATGCATTCCGTACAATTAACGCAGCAGCACGTAAAGCTGAAGAATTAATTATCTCTGCGCCGCCAGAGCCTGGTCCGTATATGCAAACAATGACACACGGTTCTGGCGATACAGATGCAACTGTTAATGTTGCTGGTGTCGAGGCGCCAACAGGCGGACGTACAAATGCTAGAACACTCATAGTGCAAAACAAAGAATGGGTTGCAAAAGAAGTTACAGCATATATTGATGCAACATACCCTGACTTTGCTGGTACATACAATGTAGAAACTTGCCAACGTGACGTTGCGTATATTCTAGATAGTGTTAGTTTAGACGCATTGTTAGGTGATAACGCAAACTATTTGTCACGCTGGGCAGGCATACGTTATTATTCAAACGTAAGCGCACTTAAAGCAATTGGCGACCAAAAAATACAAACTATTGCAGGTATTACATATGCTAGAGATCTAATAACAAACTATGTGTTAACAAATACTGCGCCACCTACTGCTTATCAATCTAGAGTAGATCAATTTATTGATGCAGCAGTTGTTCCAGACGCATTAGCAGATAACGCAATACTATCAAAATTTAATATTATTTTAGATATTCTAGACGGGCCTACACCAGGAGTATTAAACGCTCCAAGTATTGTAGACGGAACAACTTCTTACAAAATAAATGTTAATAATGGTAACAATGGTAATATTGATCAAGCTAATCCAGAAAACACAGATATTATTCCAGGTAAAGTAGTACGTGGTAAAACATCGGGTGCTATTGGTAGAATTGTTGACTATATATACGAAGCAGATCCACTAAGAACTGTTAGTGTTGCTGAGACAGATGAAATTGAAATACAATTACTTGAGCCAAATGAATTTATCCTAGGAGAAGATTTAGAATACGGCAACTATGTAAGAGAAACACAGATTGCTATTCGTGTTGAATCAGGAATATATAAAGAAGATTATCCAATCCGTGTCCCTGCAAACGTTTCAGTTAAAGGTGACGAATTTAGACGTACAATTGTACGTCCAAAAGATCGTGTATCGCAATCACGCTGGGCAAACACATTCTTCTATCGTGATTCAGAATTTGATGGATTGGTTTTAGGACCAAGTGAAATTGCAACATTAACATTTACAGCACAACCTGATGCACTTAGAACACCAGGAACGTATACTGCTATTGGCACATGGACAACTGATAAACTTGGCAAAGCAGCTACATTTACAGTAGTAGTTGACGACAACGGTGCTATATCAAGCGTGACTCCTGTTAATAAAGGGAAAGACTTCCAAGCAGGTGAACGTATTGTTATTGCTGATGCAGAACTAGGCAATGCTGGAGCAGCTAATGTATTAGTAACAGTTGCTACAGTACCAAATGGTAAACAATATATTAATCCATTAACTGGCAACGTTGACGGCTATTTTGGTTATCATTACTTAACAAAACCTGATATAACATTAAATATTGGCGAAGGTTACGAGAATGTAGGCAAGTGGGAAACAAACGCTCTTACACTTATTGACAACAAAGAATTTATACAAGAACAAGTTGTTAACTATATTGAAACTACGTATCCGTCATTTACTAGCCTTAGTTACAGCAGAGTAAAATGGCAAAGAGACATTGGCGCAGTTGTTGATGCATTAGTAAAAGATTATCGTAATGGTAGTAATGAATTTACTCTTGAACAGCAAGGTGAATATTCTGTTAATGCAGATGCAGGTAAAGAAACAGAAACACTTGCTGCTATTGAGTATGTATATACTATGGTCAGCAGAATGTTACTAGGTTTAGCACCAACAACACTGTATGGACCGTTAGGTGCTACGGCAGTAGCAGGCACAGGCGGCAACGTAGATTATTCACAAGATGTATATAATGGATCAGGTGAACCAGCTTTTTGGGCAGCTAGTAACGTTTACAGATTAGGAAATGTTGTTAAATTTACAGCAGCTAGTATTGATAGATATTATACTCCAACCAAGGAACATACAAGTAGCGCAGTATTTAACGATTCTGAAGTTGCATTGTACTGGAGAGAAATTGACGGACCGGTAACTATTTTAAGAAACTTAGTTAACACTGTTAAGTTTGGCTTTGATGACAATTATAATCCGCCATTAAGAAACACTGACATGGATGTGTTCTTAATGAACGATGCTACTATGCTTCGTAATATGACAGTACAAGGACACGGCGGATTTATGCTAGTACTTGATCCTGAAGGACAGGTGCTAACTAAATCACCATACATCCAAACAGGCTCGAGTTTCTCTCAATCACTTAACAAGCAAGCGTTTAGAGGTGGATTGTTTGTTGATGCATTTGTTGGCAACTCAGCAGTACAAGTTGTAGGCAAGGTCGGAGCAAGTAACTTTAGACTAAACATTAAAAGCTTAGGAAGTCAAGTAGATCCACAAGGGTTATTTGTAAGACGTCCACAAGTTCCGTGTGCATTCTATGTAGACGGAAGACGCTTCCAAGTTAATGCTGTAACTAATTATGATCCAGCAGCAGGTACAGCTGAAATTATTTTAGATCCAAGTTCAAACAGTGGACTAGGATTTAGTGGAGTAACTAGTCAGCTTGCTACAGGTATTGATTTAGACTCTGTTGGCACATTTGAGTTTAACGAAGATAAATGCGCAAGAGACACAGGCTATATTTTAGATGGTGCAAAATTTGATACAGTATTAGGTACTAACTACAATAGTGTGTACAATGGTATTTCTTATCAAAGAGCAACAGGAGCATATGTACAAAGTAATCAGCAATCACAAACAACAGGTGCAATTTCTTTTGCAAAAGCACAAGTATTAGCATTAACTGAAGTTGACGATCATGTGCCAGCCGAGACAGCAGTTGCAGCAGCATTTGATGAAGTTATTGATATTATCCAAAACGGCACTGTAAGTGTAACTGCTCCAGGTGACGGTGTAGCAAATGCACTAGTATTTACTGTTCCAGATGTATTACCTACTACAAATGCAGAAGATGCAAAAAATAGACTACAAGCTAACAGAGCATTTTTAGGTGCAGAGCTTGTTGCATATGTAAATGCTAATACTCCGCCAGCAGGCTACAACGAAGCTAAATGTTTAAGAGATGCTGGTTATATTATTGATGCATTATCGTATGATATACTTTACGGTGGCAACAGTGCTACAATAACTAACGCTCGCGCATACTTTGACGCAGCAGTAGCACAATTACCAGCAGACCAAAGAGCAGCTACAGCAGCAGCATACGCACACTTATCAACAGTTATTACAACTGTACTTACTGATGCAACTGGAGTTGCCGGAGTTACACCAACCACAGGAAATACTGAAACACAAGTTACAACAGGCACTCCTGCAACAAGTACTGAAACATCACAATTAGTTACTTTGGTAAATGTTATTAGAACTGTTATTACTGATAACAATTTAAATAGTATTCCAGATAATCCAACATATCCTGATTATCTTAATATTATTACAGATGCTGACTTAAAAGCAGCAGCTGACAATATTGCAACTAGCAGAAGTTTAATTATTAGCAGAACAGTTCAAAGTATAGTTGCACCAATTCCAATTACATTACAAACAGCTGGTAACAGAAGTATACTAGGTAACGACTTTACACAAATTAACGACTTAGGTTACGGACTAGTTGCAGTTAACGGTGCGCTATCAGAGATGGTTAGTATGTTTACGTACTACTGTTAGGCTAGTTACTATTCAAAGAATGGTGCTGAGATTAGATCACTAACAGGTTCAAGTTGTTATGGTGAGTTTGGTCTAGTTGCTGAAGGTGCTGATCCAAATGAGATCCCAGACTCAGTACAACTTGGTCAAGACATGGTCCAACCTGCTAAGACATTTACTAATGATGTAATATTAACACTTACTGATCCTCTTGTTTTAGCAGAAGGTGATGTTGTTACACAGGCTAGTTCAGGTGCTGTGGGTACAGTAGCAATTGCAACAAGTACAGTAGGTGGTAGTAAAACTCTATATTTAACAAGTGTAACTGGTGCATTCAATACTGTTGACGAAATGAGTAAGCAGGGTCCTGTAGCACTAGGTGCAGGAAGCATACCATTGCGTGTAGATAGTACAGGTTATAGAAATGATGCAGAAAGTTTAAACATCTTTGTATATGATATGAAAGACGCTCCTACAAACAGAGCAGAATTTGATGTTTATCACCCAGCTAGACCTGCGTTTGCACGTTACGAAGTTGCTAACGTAGAACTTGCTAGTCATGTAGTAGGCAGTTATGAAAATGTAGGCGATGAAGTAACAAGTGAAATTTCAGCTACCTTCGCAGGTGGAGGATCAGCAACTGGTACAGAAGCTGGTGCTAATTTTACAATTTATAAAACTATTACAGATGGGTATACTGTAAAAATTGCAAATGCTGGTACAAATTATAGAGCAGATGATACTTTAGTAATTAGTGGTGCATTATTAGGCGGAGCAACACCTGCTAATGATGCAACAATTACTATTACTGAAGTCGACGGCGGCACACCAGCTGCTGGATTAATTACAGCAGCAACCATTGCAGGTACCATTGCAATTGAAGCAAGTACTCCTAAGTTTACAGGTGTAATTTATAAATTAAACTTCTCTTCAGGTAATGCACAATTTAGTCAAAACGGATTATTAAATGAAGTACCATGGGGTACATTAATACAGTTTAGACGCAATCAAACACATATTTTATCAGACTTAGCAAGACCGGATATATTAACAATTCGTCCAAGTACTGCGGTTATATTTGATGAGAATCCAGGACAAGTTTATAGAAGTATTAGTTTCTTAACCAGTGATAGTTTAGGCAATGAGTTGCCTGCAAATTCATCGCTAGCCGGATTTGACGAAGGTTATGATTATATTAGAATGCTAATTGATAGTGCTAACGCACAAAAGACAATTGGTAATGTTTATGACGGCATTACTCCACTAACAAGTGGTACAACATTAGGTGCAACGCCCGGTGATACCTTAATAGCTGTGCAACCAGTATTAGATGATAACGAAATTTTCCGTTTAAACAATAACTTAAAAACTACAGTGTCTAATAGACCTATAGGATGGACAGTTGATAGTCTTGCACAGTTTGAACCTATTATTACGTGGCAAGGTAAAAAACACTTTGTTTATAATGCAAGAGGTGTTGCTACTACAGTACCTACTACTCCGGTAGTTGGAATGAATCTATTTAGCACAGGACTTATAAATGTAGACAACGGTAATAATAATAACATTGGTTGGAACGTTGGAGATGCAATAACACTAAGTGGTATTGTTGGAACAACAGAACTTAATGGCAACACTTATTATGTAGGAAGTGTGACAAACCAGTCTAATCCTTCAACTGGTGTAAACTTAGCTTTATATGAAGATGAAGCACGTACAATACCTTTAGATGCTACTGGGTTTACTGCTTATGTTAGCGGCGGTACAGCAACAACAACGGCACGAGATCAAATTGTTCCACTAGGTGAAGACAACACGTATCAACTTGTTGAACTTCTTGATATTGATACTATTAACCAAACAGATGCTCCGGGTATTCATAGTAGTATGGTACTAGGAAGCAGTTTAGTTACACTACGTGCAGGTATAAAAGCAGGATCAGTTGGCGATGTTACTGTTAATATTAGTACTTGTAGAGCAACAGGACACGATTTCTTAGATATTGGTACAGGCGGATTTAACGATTCAAACTATCCAAATGTAATCTTTGGTGAACCAGCTGAAAAAGATGAATCTAATGAAACAGTTGAGATTGGCAAAGGGCGTGTGTTCTTTGTAAGTACAGACCAAAACGGTATCTTTAGAGTTGGTAAATTCTTTAGTGTAGACCAAGGTACTGGTACAGTTACATTTAGTGCAAGCATTGCGCTTTCAGATGTTGACGGACTAGGATTTAAACGTGGTGTTGTTGTTACTGAATTTAGTACAGATACCGCAATGACAGATAACGCATCAGATAGTGTTCCAACAGAAGGTGCTGTACGTGGATATGTAAATAGACGTTTAGGTTATGATGTTAACGGTAATCCAGTTAGTAACAAATTAGGGCCTGGCGTACTAGCTCCAAATGGCGCGGTGCCAATGACAGATGACTTAAACGCTGCTGGCAATACAATTACAAATCTAAAATCACCAACATCGGCTTCTGACGTTGCTACTAAAGCATATGTAGATAACAGTACTGGAGAACTTGATGAATTAAGAGATCTACGTACAATAGAATATAATGATAGTGAATATATAAGTGGACAACTATTAGTTGGAACCGGTTATAAGAAACTTATTATTCTTGCAGGAAGTATTGTAAGCGGGCCTTTTGCAATAGGTAACACTATTACAGGAAGTATTACAGGCGCTACTGGAACAATTATTGATATCAAAACTGGATTAGTAGGTACAGAAGGCAATATCATTGAAATTTATTATGACCCGCTAAGTGGTAATTTTAGTGATGGTAAACCAGTAGGCAATTCACCAGCAGCTGATGTTGTAGTTGTTATAGGTGGTGCTGAAGGACAAGTAGTAGATGGACCGATAGACGAGTGGGCTAATGCTAAATTTAGTACAACTAGTGATATAGCACTAACGACAACTAGAGGATCGTTAACTAATTTTGTAGATGATAGATTTACAACACTTGATATGCAAATTAAATCAAATACTATTATTGGTTCTGATATAGCAGCTAATGCAGCAATTGCACAAAGTAAACTTACAATGGAATTTGCAAGTGCTAGGGCTAATGCTAATAATATTAACCAAAGTGATTTAGGATTAGCAGCATTTGATAGTAACATATTCTCATCCACAAATGGATGGGTAACTATTGAAAATGGCGCATTACCATTGCGCTCAATACAACGAATACAAGATGGTCATGTGCTAGGTAATATTAGCGGCGATAGTTCAACTAACGACATTGACGAAATACCATTTGAAAATGTAATTGCTGCTGGCGGCGGACTTGTTGATACAGATTTTACAGTAGAAGTACCAGCAATAAACGATCCAGGTCAAGCACTAGTTAAAACAGGCGTCGGTACTTACGGTGTTAGTAATATAACTACTACAGGCGAAGTTAATAGTATTGTAAAAACAAACAGTGCAGGTGATGTTCAAGTAACTGGCGGATTAATACTTGGCGGTAATAGCAGCTATGAAGTCCTTGCACGAGATGAACTAACACTTATAGTTAAAACTCCTGCACAAGGTGAAATATTTAGAGCAGCTGGCGGAAGCGGTGGCGCATCGCCAACATATCCAGATATGCAAATTAATGGTAGTGTTAATGTAGGCGGTACTGGAATTGACGAAAGTGTGTTGCAAGGATTATCATTATACAATGGTCAAAAAGCACTAGGAGTTGATTGGATTTATTCAAGCTTTATCGAAGCGCCCGGCGAGAAAAATGCAGCAAGTACTGGATTAGCAATTGGTGCCGGAACTGGTAAAACTGATGTAGGTCAAATTGGTATTATAGTTGCAGACAGTAATACAAGTTCAAGTGTTAGTCCTGCTATATTTAGCTCAACAGGATTTGTTCCTGATACTGATGATACTTATGATATAGGTAGTGCAAGTGCAAAGTATGCAAATGTTTATGCAACATTGTTCCGTGGTACTGCTACTGAATCATACTACGCTGACTTGGCAGAGAATTACTTAGCTGATGCAGAGTATGCCCCGGGCACAGTAGTTGAGTTTGGCGGAGATGCAGAAGTTACACAAAGCACAACACACGGTACACATCGTGTAGCAGGCGTTGTATCTACTAATCCAGCACACTTAATGAATTCACACTGTGAAGGCGACAACGTTGTTGCAGTAGCACTACAAGGGCGTGTACCTTGTAATGTAATTGGTAAAGTTGCTAAAGGTGATATGCTAGTAGCAAGTAATGTTCCAGGATATGCAATTGTTAATAACACTCCTAGTGTAGGCAGTGTGATTGGTAAGGCACTTGGCGATAAATTAGACGGCGAACGCGGCACAGTTGAAGTTGTAGTAGGTAAGCACTAATGGATAAGAAAGCAGTAGATAAATTAATCGAAGCTGGTGCAAAAACTAGTGTAGATCAAAAAAATCCTCAGCAGCGACAAGTTGTTGCTGCTGCAGGCAAACTAAGAATACAAGTAAACAAGGGAGCAGACCGTGGCCAAACAAACCGTTAATTTAGGGACTAGTGCAAACAAAGGTGACGGTGATCCGTTGCGCACAGCATTTGATAAAGTAAATGATAACTTTGATGAGCTTTATGCTAGAGATATAAACACTGACTTTAGTGCTAGTGTGTTTGGTGATGATAGTACATTACTTGTAGACGCAGTTAACAACAAGATTGTTGGCCCAGTAGACACAGCAAGTTTAAGAACAAGTGAAAACAAAATTGCATTAGGCTTTGCCGCAGGCGAATCGAACCAAGGTACAAAAGCAATAGCCGTAGGTCAGTATGCAGGTAAAACAAGTCAAGGCACCAGTTCAATAGCAATTGGTAAACAAGCAGGTGAAACTACACAAGGTGCCGTTGCTGTAGCAATTGGTGATCAAGCAGGTATGACAACTCAAGGCGACAGAGCAATAGCAATTGGTCAAAATGCAGGTTTAACAACTCAAGGTAATAGTGCAGTAGCAATCGGTGACAATGCTGGTGAAACAACGCAAGGCGCAGAATCAGTAGCAATTGGTAAGGGAGCAGGTGAAACAACGCAAGATGTATATGCTCAAGCAATTGGTAACAATGCAGGTAATACTAATCAAGGTCGAAATGGAGTTGCTATAGGAAGCCAAGCAGGCGAGACTAACCAAGGTATAAAAGCAATAGCCTTAGGACAGTATGCAGGTCAAACAAACCAAGCGGCAAACTCAATTGTAATCAACGCAACAGGTATTGCATTACAAAATACCACAGCAAGTAGTTTAGTAATTAAACCAATTAGAAATGCTACAATGACAACCATACTTGGTTACGATGCAACTTCAGGAGAAGTTACGCACAATGCGGCTATACCAGGTTATATTAGTTTGGCAGATTTAAAAACAGAAGTAGCGGCAAGTACGGACTTTGCAGACTTTCAAGCTAGAATAGCAGCACTATAATACTTCATGTGGATACGATAAATATGTATAACAATAGGATAGATGAGAATGGCAAATAGATACCCGTTAATACTAGATACTACAGACGGAAACAAAATTAAAGAGTTGCCAGCCGGTGATAATGTTACCTTACGAGAAAATAGTATACTTGACGTACAGAATATTAATGCATTAGGTGTTATTAACGCTCCGGTTATAACTGTTAACGGAAATAAAATTGTTGCACAAAACTTTGCAGATTTAACTGACACACCCAATACATTTGTTGGAAGTGAAAATTATTTTATTAAAGTAAACGCAACAGGAACAGGCATAGAATTTAGGCCTCTGAGTGATATTGCAAATATTAGTGTAGATAATCTTACTACAACTGGTAATATTTTACCAGCAGTAACTGGAAATAATAATATAGGATCAATTGCACTTAAATATAACCAAATTACAGCACTTGCAGTAAGTGCAAATTTAACAAGTTATAGTGGAAGTATAGTATTTGATGCTACAACAGGTAAAGTAAGTTATTCTGCACTACAAGGTGCACCTACTTTCCTTTCAGAATTTACAGACGATATTGGATTTTTAAGAACAGCTGACTTAGATGCAACACTAGCTGGATTATTCGACGAAGGTGAAGTATTTAATACAGATATAAGAGGCAGTGTGTTTGGTGAAGACTCAACACTATTAGTAGACGGTGTATCTAGTATTATTACTGGAAATGTTTCAAATTCTGAAACTACTACTACTAATTTACTTTCAACATCAATAACATCGACTGCAATAGTTACTACATCATTAATTGGTCCTGTTACAGGCAACTTAATAATTAATGCTGGAGCTAGTGGAATTATTAATATTGGTCATGATGATACAACTTCTGTTAATATTAAAAATGCAGTAATTGATTCTTTTGATCAAGGTAGCGGTTTAGGCGTAGCACAACTTACTGCATCAACAGATTTAATAATATCTGCAGGTAATAGAGTTAAAGTAGATGGCGCAGTTCCGTTTAGATTAGCGCACTTATCCGCAGCTGAAATATTGTTAGTAATTGCACTAGAAGGCGATGTAATCTACAACACTACAACAAGCCGTTTGCAAATGTATCAAGGTGCTACCTGGAAAGATGTCAACGGAAATGTTGACGCAACAGTAGGAACATCAAACTTTAACGATGTTAATATTGCAGGCAACTTAACAATAACAGGCACAACAACAAACGTTGAAACTACTAATACAAATATTACTGACAATGTAATTACACTTAACAAAGGTGAAGCAGGTGCAGGAGTTACGCTAACTACTTCAGGTATTGAAATCGAGCGAGGAACATCGCCAAACAGATCCTTAGTATGGACAGAAAACTTTGGCGGCAAGTGGATAGTTACTGATGACGCTACTCTACTTGCTAATAGACTTGAGGCTAATTATCTTGTAGGAAGTTTATCAGTATCAACTGATGATCTTGTAATGACAGACGGTAATGTTACCGCAACTGGCACACTTACAATGGGCGGCTATGGTCTTGTACAAATTGTAAGTGTTACAACTGATATTGAATTGTTACCAGTAGGTAAAGTAAA
>Ga0209092_10004025_pt1 | contig 12435 bp, 10 predicted proteins | sample FraStrMetagenome_FD_187446 | JGI IMG/M metagenome (GOLD analysis project Ga0209092, IMG submission 187446) | Marine eukaryotic phytoplankton communities from Arctic Ocean - Fram Strait ARC3M Metagenome (SPAdes) (version 2) | ecosystem: Environmental > Aquatic > Marine > Oceanic | place: Fram... | reverse complement strand
AGCCTCCTGGGCACATTTGTCTCTGTTTCTAATTAAAATCCTAATAGAAAAGCTCCCAAAAAGCTCCCAGAGCCTCCTGAGGCCATTTGTGTCAGTTTTCTAATTAGAATGCTATTAGAAACGATACTCAAAAGTCTCCCGGAGCCTCCTGGGCACATTTGTGTCTGTTTCTAATTAAAATCCTAATAGAAAAGCTACCCACAATTTTTCCAGAGCTTCTTAAAACCATCTGTGCTACTTTTTTGTAAAAGAGCGTCCATATATCAAACTTACGTTTACGTTTCACATTTGTGTTCGCGCCGCCGCCTCCTGCTAGTGCACGCGCTCTGTGGGGTTGGGCGCCTCAACGCACCCTTGGGGATAGGACGCGGTAGAGGGAGGGTATCCAATCCGTGGAGCTCGGACAAAGAGTGATGGCATTTCCTTTTGAGAATGAAGAAGATTGGGATGCTGATGCAGCGGCCGATGCACAGGCGGAACAGGCGGAGGAAGAATATTTATCAACACATGCTGAAGCATGGCAGAAAAGACAAATCGATGCCAAAGAGATGGCAGAGCACTTTGAGGCGAACCATAATATGTTTCATCATTTGTTTTGTGAATGTGTTCTGAACGTTAGATTTGTATGAGATTCATGCTTCCTCTTGTGAAAGCTTTATGCTTCACTTGCTCATTCCAGAAAGTTTCTTGCAATCTTTGTTTGATTCCGAAAGCCTTGCGTAGCGTTTGTTTAGATGTGAGAGCTGTTAGCTTCACTTGCTCATTTGTGACGGCGCTCTGCTCACTTGTATCATTGTTGTTAGAGGGGTTTAAGAATTTAAATATTGAGTCTATGCTGTTCTTTCGTTTGCGTTCTTTCATGCTCATCCACAGAGCATCATGCATTGATAGAGAAAGTGAAAGAGCCATCTGTCTTCATTGTCATTATATGCTGTGCTTCTTCTTCGCTCGTCCATGTGGTGCAGGCGACGAAAGAAGCTACCGTAGCATTACCTGTTCACGGAAGTTCAGCCGAGAGCTCTCTGCCTCGCACTGATATCTTCGGTGGTACTTCGAACCAGAGCTCTCTGCCTGGTGATTCTGTTGTGTCAAGTCCTGTTTGCTTGAAGGAGCTTTCATTTTGTAGTCCGAGCTCTTCGGCCGGCGTTTCCACTACAGCAACAACTCCATCGTCTTGTGTGAGTCCAGTAAATTTATTTGGATCTCCGATGAACCGTGTAGCGATGAAAAGGAAAGGACCTCCTCCACTGCATTATAAAGATAGCCATCGGTTTGAGTCCACACAGAGTTTGGCTCAGTATATTCTTCATAAAGAACTGGCCACACCTCCAGCAATGCCTGACATTGACGAGTTGCCTGAGTTAACCAGGATAGTGGATTCCAAACGTATCTATGACACAATGCGTATACAATTCGAAACTGAATTTATGAATAAGAAAAGAGCTCGAGATATTACGCTGGATGAGATGGGAGAAGCGGCGCGCACTCTGAGGATGCAGGCTCGAATTGCGTTGAAAAGGCTAGGTGATAATCCCCGCATACAGTTGATCGATCGCTGTCTACAGTCTGACGCCGGCTCCAGCTTCTCAAGGGACTTGATTACAGATCTGAAGATGAAGCAGGCTCATCTGAAAGCACAGATTGATGTAAGTAAGCGTCCAAAAGAGAGGTTTTTTGTTAGGAACAAAAATGTGATCTTGACCTACCACTCGGATTCGTTGATCGTTCCCAACATGCGATCCAACATGACCATGGCTGAAGTGGTAAGGGAGGTGCAGTGCCTGACAACATATTTTGAGATCTGGAATGAATTCAGAAACACAATTCATGACGCTGCAGAGCACATGCCATTTCCTGTTGAGTGGTCGGCTGCCATGGAGGTGTGCACACAGACATACGCAAACGAACATTATGTTCGTCTACACTTTCACGCTGGCCTCACTGCCTTCCAAGTGATTGTGTTCAGGAGCCCTGCTGAAAGTGGCTTCATGTTTAAAAACATGGTTCCAAAGGCACATACTAATGGAGTGCCAGGGGTATCCTTTGCCTCATCCGGCGGACACTCAGGCAGTTCTAAATCATCGGGCCGTCATGGTGGGCATAGCGCTGTCCATTACTATCTGCAATGTGAGGCTAAGATTGGATCTGTTTTCAGGGATGGATCAAAGAAACCATTCAGTGGATACATGGTCAGACCTGCATGGATCACAGGATGGTTGCAGGTGTCATTGATTTGCGCAACAAGTATTTCATGTCTGTTTGTTAATGTTGCAGCGCATTGCGTTGTTGATTGATCGGGCCACGGTTGCGGTAGACTTATATGACTGAGAGGATATATATCACCTTTAAGAGCTTTTGGTTTTCATATTTGTTATGTGTATAGATGTGTGCATGCAAGGGAGAGCTCTTTGGCCTCCATTTATCAATGAAACATGCATACCTATATAGCTTGTCACTATGCAATTCTTCTTCTCCTAATCACCAGCATCACATCAGCAGGCCGAGAAGTTATGTCCCGATGCTTCTAAGTTGGAGTTCTGCCGGACGGTCAACGGTGCGGCATCTGGCGTTTACAACTTGCTGCAGGTAGAGAAGCATCAGAGGGATTACATCAATTCACTGAGCCTGCAAGCAGCAATGAGTGAGGCCAAGAACATCCCATTGGGAGCCTTTAAACAATATGACGAAGTGAACACTTTCCTGATCCAATTTGTTCCAGATAGCCAGCTGCTGCGTCGAAAGGCGCTTGTTATTGACGGGCCCAGCTGGGCAGGGAAGACAGAATTCGCCAAATCATTGGCTCCGAGCGGAACCATGTTGGACGTAAATTGTTCGAACAGTGTTGACGAACCACCGCTCATGGAGTATCAAGTCTCAATCCACAACGGTATTGTATTTGATGAGATGGCTGCAGGCGTGATGGTAAAGCAGAAAAAGCTCTTCCAAGCAGGTGCCTTCATGGTGGCAATGGGTACTAGCAGGACAAACTGCCACTCTTACAACGTTCTCATGTGGCGCAAGATGATGATAGTCTGCAGCAACAAGTGGATGCGCCAAGTAAATGAACTGTGCGCAGATGATCAAGCTTGGATTCACCGTAACACGGTATATCTTCAGGTGACTGAAAATATGTTCTTCGATATCCCTGGCAAGAAGAAGTGAGCATGCCATCATCTTTTCAAGGGGTTGAGCGGCCATGTAGTTGTGTCAATGTATGTGTATTGTATGATGCAGTCAGGTTATGCATTAGATACATGCTATTAGTTACTTATATATTGTGACCATTAGCTCTTTGGCATTGGTCCATGACTATCGTTGGCTGCGGTCAAGCTCTTCAGCATGAGCTCTCTGCCATGCACCAAGATGCTGTGTATTCAACGGGAGCTCTTTGGCCCTGAAGATGTTAGTGTGCACGGTATTGTAAGATGCGTCGAGGTGACATTGGCAGTGTGCGCTTGCTAATTGTTGCTAGGAACGTGGGGTGGTTTCTGGGAACTTCTTGATAGGAGGCGCACAGGAGAGACTGGGACTTCTCCTAGCAGCGCTGTTGCGTATGATCGTGTGTGAGTGAACATAGCTGTGATGCACACTTGTAGCTGTGGCATGTGTTTGTGTTTTTGTGTAGTGGCTGCTTTCAAACATGTTCACAATCTTTCATGTTCGCTTTTGTAAGCACTGTACAATGTGCAGACGGCGCATCCAGCAATCACATGATAACAAACGTAGTAGCAATGTAGTTGAGGAAGTTTTTGGCATCAACTGTTCCCAATTAACATCTTCGATGTTGAAGCCTAGCATTTGTTGTTTTGTTTGTTATCATCGAAGAGGGTTTCATATAGGTTGTGTGGTGTCTTTGTAGTGCATCTATTGTTTTGATCTACATTGTTCCATTGTGATGTTTGTGAAAGCTTCAACATGCGCTTGCTCTTGGCCTCGTCTTCAGGGGCTGTTCCTCGAGGCAAGCTCTCACTGTGTGCGCCACAACATCTTGCACTAATGCTTACCTTTCCATCTCAGTCATGCACCATGCAGCATTATGGTGTATGCACACAAGTCTTGTGTCCTTGAGAAGCGACCACTATTGATGTTAGCCTGAAGTCATCAAGGGATGTTGGCCATGTCACCGTTGGCTCCTGAGATGTTTTGTGTTTGCATGAGGTTGCATTTCTTGCATGATGTGCGTCTAGTCATTGTGATGCACTGCTGTCACATGCGCTTGCACTGTGGATCATCATCGTGCATGCACTTGTGCTCTGCTCTTCTGCACAGCGATCTGTATTGATGTCCGTACACAGGCGTCAACAGCGCCTAGTCCTGCGCCTATTTCTCTTGCGGATGGGTTATGTTCACATAGCTATAGTTTTGTACAATACGTAGTTAATTTCCTATACAAGCTATCTGTGTGTACACTGTGTTTAGATGTTAGCCGTTGGTCACAATTGTGAGTTTTTTTATCTCATGCACAGTTGATCTGTGCAGTCCTCAAGAGCTGTCTGCCTTGCGTGTGTTGTTGGTTAAGATGGTTTATGCTTGAGACACGCTACTGATGTGTCAACCCAGCAGTCGACAAAAGTTCTCTGCCTTGCGACTGCTGTTCTTTGAAGTGTCTCGATTTGTATGATAATGTCTATTTGTTTTCTGCACATTCCTCGTCTCTGTGTTACATGCTTGGCACATCTGCATGCTTAGTGTGGAAGACACTAAGCATGCTTTGTGCTCAGCTCTGATGCACGGCAATCTGTGTTGATGTGTGTTGCGTGTATTATTGTCAATTCCTTCTGCGCCGATCAACACCTCTTTGTATGCACCCGTGCTCAGCTCCGTTCCAAAGCCACCGAAGAACCTCATCGCTAGTGAAGCTTTGTGGCAAGATGAAGGGCAGCCACCCGGGCTTCGTCTCTACCGCGAAGGCAGTTGTGCATCAGTCAGTGTGTACTTGTCGAGCGTTCGTTTTGCTGGCCAGCATGTGTTTACTACGATCTCTGCTTACCTTAACACACAGTTTGCAAGTGTATGTGTGTACTTTTGTTTTGATTGTAATCATGTTGTGTGCTCAAATAATGTAATTGGTGTGTAGCTGCTGATGCATGTTCAACGACGCATTTGCGGAGAAATGAAGCCAGGCAGTCTCCAGCTCCAGCTCCAACGGGCACTATGTCTGGGCAACAGTCTTGGCCTTTGCTCTGGACAGCAGCTTTGTCGTACACTGTACCAACTCAATCTGACACTTTCTTCTGGTCATCATAGTTTTTCACGCCAGAACGCAGTGCTTCCATACAATGCCAGTAGATTTGCACTGTAGCTATTTATAAAGAATCGTGTGTGCTACCTCTCAGATGTGTCGTTGTTGATCAAAAGATGTATAACATTTAATGGTATGTCGTTATCAACTTTAGATAGTCAACTAGCAACAATTAAGGGTTTTCCATTGCACCCTCTTCGTATGACATGGATTGTCCAGAAGTCAAAAGTCTTGAAACACATTTGCAACGTTACCTGATCTCAGGCGCAGCCCAAATACCAGGTCAGGAAGGCTGAAAGTGAGGAGATGGTATCTGCAGCGTCTCTCTTGAGGCAAGAGAAGAGGAAGAAAGTCTTTCATAAGTATAAATTAGCTTTGCTCTTTTCGAGGCATGTCCATATTACATGTGGGAATCCCGGACCTCATAGAATGACTTGTCTACGGTGTGTAGTCAATTTCGGAATCCGGCGCATAATAAAGGCGACATGCAAGACATTATGGTTTTTGAAGAGGCTGCTGTTCCTTGGAGACATTCTGTGGAGCATTGCTGATTATCTCAGGGTATGTCGAGATGCAGATCATCTGCAGTATGTGGCAGATCAGCAGCGATGCTTTTTGTGGAAAGACTGCTCTCGCACAGCTACCAAAGAGCAAAGTGCAGTCATGAGTGTTGCTCCAAAGAATGTAAGCTTGAAGCCCTCGGATGGTGATTCTTCTGATGAGTGGGAGAGCATGGCTGCGCTGGTAGTGTATCCAATAAACGGCAAGTAGCATGATGGAAGCTCGTTGGCTCCAGACAGAGGGACTTGTGAGGTGAGCTCATTAGCCGCTGAAAAACATCGCCTTCAGTGGTATGGTCATGCGAGCTCAAGCGATGCACTGTACTTGCGTTTGTTTCCCTCTTGTGGACTCTTCGTCTTGCCTGTGTGATGCATAATCTATGGATTGAATGCAGAAGCCTTTTTGTTTTGCATATTGTTTATACTTTGTGTAGTAATGTTATGATGGCAGTTCTGCTGTTGCGACTGTCAGTGTGATCGTCACGCACTAACATGTGCATTGGCTCTTTTGCGAACGCCATTTCAACGAGGTGTTCTGAAGGCAACAACGCACTTCTCAAAGACACAGAATGTCTTCCAGGCGTTCCGCCTATGTTGTCAGTGTCGGATATTGTTGTGCATTTGAAGTTTAAATAATCTGCTGGTGTGAAGCCTGCTGCTGCATTCGATGTCACATCCCAAAGTGTATGGAATTATGTTTCTTATTATATAATGTTTGTGTCGACATACGGGATGCTCGATGTCCATGTGCGCATCATGTTGATTCGGGCAACGCATCTGATTTCAACAAACACTTTGTTAACAAAACGGAGTATCCTTTGTGTTGCGCGAACCGATGTATTTGCTTCGGTGCTGATATGAGGTAAGATTTCGTACTGCATGTAGACGAATGTATCTATAGTTTGTTGCGTGTGACTGTTATACCGGGGAGACGTTCAATGCAAGTGCAGCACTGATGTGCTATTTCACCCACAGGGTCAAAGTGCACAAAGCCCTCATCACTACGGCCACCGGCACAGCATGTGTTGATGGGTCCTGCTTCGTGTTGTATGTCAGTGGTACATTGTGCTCATATTCAAAGTTTCTTTTTACGTCCATGATGTTGGCTTTTTGATGTACCTATATTTGTACCTGAACCATATATGCAAACAGCAGTGGCGATCTTCTTCATGACAGTAATGTAAGCATGCTGTGCTTGCAGAAACGTCAGTTGCACAGCGTGAATTGCTCTGCACATGTGTTGTTGTGGGCTCATACGCAAGGACTGAAGGCCATACTTACCAAACCCACACCATCCTCCTAAAGTCGCAGACATGGTGTGGGGAATGAACAGGCTTGACAGAATCCACGCAATGTGCTTGCGCACATTGATAATAGCTGGCGATGAAGAAGCAGTCGCCAAAGGCGGCAAGGGAGCTAAAGGTGGAAAGGGCTGGAGCCTAAAAGGCAAGGGCAAGAACAGCAAGGGCAAAGGACATTCAAACTCGTGGGGCACTAATACATGGCAGTCATCCTCTAGGAATTGGCACGGCCCAGCTGACAACGCTGGGAGCTCATCGGCCCCAGCAGCAGCAGTCATGAATGATGCTGTCATCGCTGGGAGCTCATCGGCCCCGGCAGCAGCAGCATCAGCATCGGAATCGGCCCCAGCAGCAGCAGCAGCAGCTGCAATTGTTGATTTGGAAGCCACAGCAGAGGGGACTCCCACTGGCATTGTGGCATTTGCATCTCTTCTTGAGTCGGTTGAACAGAGAGGACCCCCACCAAACCTGCATGTTGCAGCATCATCATCAGCCGGTGCAGAAAATGCCGCTTGGTGGGACAAGCACAAGAATAAAGAGGGGCAGGGTTCAACAGACAGGCGTTCTCGCTCTCGCTCCAAGAGCACTAATACCGAATACAGCTTCGAAACCTTCAAGAAGGCCAGAAAGGAGCGCAGGGCCAAAAGAGCTGCCCGTGCTTCCAACAAGAGGAGTTCTCGCTCAAGGCCAAGGAGCCCGAGCCACCATGGCAAGAGCAAGACTTAGAGCTGAGCTCGGTGCCGTGCGGGATCAGAGACAGCCTGCTGTGCAAGTGCAGCAGTGAAAAACATTGTAATGCAGACGAGTGTGAGATAATAAGGTCTGAATGTTGTGGTAATCCTTAAGGTATGAATTTTGTATCGTTTGATATAGAGGAAGGCACATTGCAGAGTTGTTTCATAGGCGTGCACCGGCGGTTGTTCAATCCTTTCGCATGAGAGTATGTTGAATGCAATCGTTTTCGACATAGATAGTTACGGTACCGTGTTATTGTCATGCCCAACCAGATCATTGGCACAAGCTGTTTTAGTCCATGAATGATGGTAGGTCCTGAGGTTGTTGTAGTACATGACTGGGCCCGCGCTGGATTTCTTAGCATCAAGCGGTCTAGTTTACGTTTTCTGGTGACTCCTGCACTCGTCAAGAGCTCTGTGCCTTGAGACTGTTATTGGTTCTACGGTATGTGCTTCAGATACGGTATGGATGAGTGAAGCCAGAGGAGGTTAAGATGTGCATATTCAACAATTCAGTTGTTCTCAAAGCCTGTTTGTGTATGGGCGTCGTTAATTGTGAAGCATGTAGGTGCTCCCATACAGCATCTCTACAACTGCACAGGCATTCAATACCAGTCCCTAGTAAGTATAGCTTTATTGTTAGGAATAATTTCTGTCGTCAGTAGCTGGTATTTTATGTCCAGGCTCTGCATACAAATCAACTGAACGCTTAGGTTTAGTGTCACTGTGAGCCGAGAACCAGCCATTAGAGGGCATAAGATATGTTGCTTCACCGTGGGACCATATCGTTGATCAGAAGTTGGACGGTGAACTGGCTACGTTATCTTGTAAACCGGACTGTACGTTTACAAGGTCGCGTAGCTATATTAGCGTCCAGGAATTGGATCACAAACCGGTGACCGATATAGGACTTCAAACCAGGTTTGTTATGCTCTGCACCTACTGTGTTCTATGCTCTTGGTTGCTCTGCGTTGATGGATCACCAACCCGCTGTAGCACTAAAGCTTGAGGTCACAGCCATTGCAGTGATGGTTTGCCAGTGCTACTGTTGCTCAGGTTGGTGCACCTCCTCGACTCTGAGGGTGTTTAACATTCGTGCTCTTGTGCAAACTCACCTGCCTTAGCATTGAGGCAGATGTGAGTTCTCTGCATCAGCTGTTGAACGATATTCTGGAGTAACGTTCATGGTGCGCACGCTGTCTTTGTCTTGCGACAGTTAGTTATTCAGAATATGTGTGTTTGTATTATTACATTCAACTGTAAACTGCATGCAGTGTTGGGTACTTGAAAGCTGCCAGCATAAGCCAGCTGAGATGTTTTGTCACCGCATGCAGTTTCGATCAGTTTGTACCGAAGAGTGATTCGATGAACAATTGTGCAAGTCCGTTGGGTACGTTGCTCAAGTAGGATGGCGAAAGAGACGAAGCAACATGTACTGCATATTACCGTGGCACTGCTAAACACACACTCTGCGGCTCTGCGCGACAGCCAACCAAAGCCGCTGGAAGGTCAAGCAGTTCATCGGTTTGGTCGTGACCAAACCAAGCCATCATGCAGTCGATACTGTGGTTGCTTGTTGCCTTATGCTTGAGGAAGACCCAGGCAGGGAACGCCGCATGGATGCGCAAGCAGAGGTTGGTTCAGGATATGTTGGATTTCTCGTATCGCATCAGCGACCATCAGGAGGAAGTTGAAGTATACATCGATGAGAACTGGCGTCGAGAACGTAGTCTACATTCTCTTGAAATGTTTGCAGGCTCATTTCAGCATTTCTTTTCTTACACTATACACACACTATCATAGAGTACTAGTCTTAAGCAGATAGCATGTCTTGTGACACTAGAGAACTCTCATGTACCAGGTGTGGGAATGGTGTACCGAGCGTTCCGCCTTGCACGATTGAAATCCCGGAAATTCGATTGTAATGCTGATGATCGATACAACATTTGCTTACAGACCGGTGTTTATTCAGCAATCGATCTGATCCTGGATGTCCTTCCACTGGGCTTGATAACATGGGCTCCACCGTGTGCGATGTTTGTATTCATGTCGAGCAATGTGCACAAAAGGACCAAAAAGAAGCCTTTAGGAAATGTCAAGAACATAAGTGTGCAGTTGGCAAACATCATCGTCGACAACATGGCTTTCCTTATGCAGCTTGCAACACGTCGAAGACTGTGGCAGGTTCTCGAGCAACCGTTCAGCAGCCTCATGTACGCGATGCCTGCTTTGAAGCGTGTGATAAAGAAGTGGAAACGGATTTATCTCCACATGGGTGCTTTTGGACATGCAATGCTGAAGCCGACCCTGCTGTATGGGACTCTGCCTTCACTAGGTGATTTAGCACAACAAGTGCACATTCGAGAGCGTGTGCGCAGCAAATCTGGCACCAAACATGTTCGAAAGACTGGCAAAATGCTGAAGAAAGACTCGAAGCATGGCCTCTTGTATCATTTTCCAGCTGTTAACAAAGGAAAGAGCACCATGCGCAAGATTACAGGTGGACCAGGGCTGAAGTCGAGTGCTGCATATCCTTATCGATTTGGACAAAGCCTGAGAGTTGCATGGAAGAAAGATTTTGTTGACATGTCCAGATCAGTCCAGCAATTTCTCCCGGCATGGCTGCGCGATTGATTCATATTATGTTTTATATGTCTACCAACTTGATGTAACACTCATAATCTTGGAATGACAAAGTGTTTGAGACAGTGAACAATTCGCCAGCTGTTTTAATGCCAGGTGCAACGGAAGTAATAGCTGCCAGCATGACTTTAATCCAGATCCGGTTGCCTGGTTCAAGCACGTGTAGTTATGAGTGCTATTATGTCAATGCAGTGAGTAGCTAGCCTGGAGGTTGTTCTTTTGTAAGAGTATTGGTTTTGTTGCTTGTATGTTCCAATCTTCACTGCAAATCCGCTGAGCAAACACGGTATGATGTTTGGATATGCCTGTGGAGGATTTCCATTGAACATTGTTGGATATGCATGCACCACAAGCAATCCTGCTGTTTCTATGCTCCGGGTGAACTCCAGGTGCGTCATTTGTAGGGATGCTCCATTAAGATGGTGGTATATGTTGTTGCTCAGCAATAGTATGGCCGCAGACGTTTCGAACAGCTCAATCTTTTGTCCAGCCCTGCTGTGCCTGCTACCTAATTGCCCACAGCATCATGTTCGAAAGGCTCTTTTCTATGTTTGGTTGTAAGCGACGTGCTGCTCCCAATGTTGGAAATGATCAGGATTCAAATAGAGCTCGCCGCAATACACAGAAGCACAGGCATGCTGCCGGTGACAATCGTGATGACAATCGTAGCAATAAGCCTTGCAGCAGTGACTCGGAAGTTCGTCGTAAGGTTGCCAAAGCAGCCGAAGAATTATTCAACGCTACAGGTGGGCCTGACGTTAACAACTCTCCTGAGCTCTTTTGCGGACCATTGCCTCCCGAGTCTTCCAGCACAGGTCGCAAATATTATGCTATGACTCACAAACACCCAACAGGTCCTTGTGTGATTTGTGGTCAAACACTTGCACTCAAGTGTCTTGGTTGGTCATGGTTGAAGCACAAGCCGAGTCCAAAAGGTTTTGATGATCTTGAATCAGCTGTGAATGCTGTATATGCTTGGTCCTGGCCTAACGACAAGATCATCGTTCGAATTCAGTGACTTGTATCTCTCTGCAGTGCACGGAAAGTATGTGAGGCACCATTCATAGTGGTATGCATAGCAACACCATCTTTGTGTATTCATGAATGTTGAATGCAGCTGACAAGAGCTCTGTGCCTTGAGACTGTTGAATCTCCAGATGGCCTTAGCTAGGCATGAGCACCGTTGTAGGCAGCCAAAGGGCGTGCTCCACTTGAAGCTGGCTTCCAGCTGGGCCTACACCCTTCGATGGTAGCTCTTAGGCACCAAGTCGGTTAGGTGTGATTGCGTGTGACCTTTGCAGGCGTCAGAAACTCCAAACCTTGCGACTGATGTGCTTGTATTTTGATGGCGTTGGCATGAAAATTGATCATGTTCTTACAGCACAATGCAGTGTTCGCAACCATATGCGAGCAAGTGCTAATATGCTGCGTTAAGCGAGATGTGAACTTGCCAAGTGAATATGCTTGAACGCATAAGTGATCAGTTGCCATCCTGCAGTCGTCAAGAGCTCTCTGCCTTGCAGCAATTGGTGCTAAAGGACGGTTATGTTTCGGATACAGTATTGATGTCTTAACCCAGCAGGCGTCATGAGCTCTCTGCCTTGTGTCTGTTGACCTTTCATTCTTTTAATGCTTTTATGCTCACAGATTCTGATCATGATAATTTACTGCTTCCAAACAAATTGACTACTGGGCCAGAGATCAAGCAGGAACCAGAATGCGAATTCATAGACTCTCAATGTATAATATTTTGTGTTTGCGATATGGTGTTGAGGAAGCAACACATCAGTCGTGAAGAGCTCTCTGCCTTGCGACTGTTGTTGGTTAAAGTGGTTCTATTCTGTGAGTGAAAAATCTAGCCATGCAGACGATAGCAGCGATCAGCTAAGCATATGAAGAGGCTCAAGATCTGCAGCGATGGTTATGAGAGAGTTCACCAGAAGAAGCAGAATGGA
>Ga0209092_10004024_pt1 | contig 12436 bp, 9 predicted proteins | sample FraStrMetagenome_FD_187446 | JGI IMG/M metagenome (GOLD analysis project Ga0209092, IMG submission 187446) | Marine eukaryotic phytoplankton communities from Arctic Ocean - Fram Strait ARC3M Metagenome (SPAdes) (version 2) | ecosystem: Environmental > Aquatic > Marine > Oceanic | place: Fram... | reverse complement strand
TAATAGAAAAATTATTTTTTGTCTACTACCAGGAACTGGCATCATACTCGTCGAAGGATAATCTGGGGGGTCCACAGCCGTTCTTTTTTACCAGACTACTATGATAGAAAGACTAGACCTTCTGATATCACTAACTTGTTTTATTGAAATATAGTAGTTACAATCAATTAAATTGTTCTGTATCCAAAAAAAATAACATCAATGTTCTCCCTGAAAGAATTGTTTTTAAAATCAAAATGATATTGAATAATTTACAAAATCGTTCTACCAAACCAAACAGGAACATTTTAATTTTAAGACTTTCCTTGTCATCTAAATTATTAAGAGGAATACATTATTCTAAATGTTACTGTATGAAACAAACGAATCAAAATGCAAAAGAAAAGTCAATTCTAGTTCCTTACGTTGTGGAAATTTTTTATATTGCATGGAACACAACATTCCCGAGCATTGATTTGGTTAACCAAAATAACTTATCGTAATGCATTTTTGTGTTTTGTCTGCATTCACTTCTTTCATTGTGTTTGATTATGAATATTTTCACCTTTTTAATTGCTACTGGTGTATGTGTACATTCAAAATCCTCCTACTTATTTCTTGCGTTATTTCTGTATGTGATAAACTTTAGGTAACAAATCTTTTAAAATGATCTTGTATTCTTCCTGTGTCATAAATTGTCATAGCAACATCAAGTCAGGCTTGCCGTAAGTTGAATAGGAGCAGGATGAGTCTCAGAACAACGAGAACGGCGAAGAAAGCATTAAGTGACTGAAAGATACGGGACTCCGTTTCAAGCATAATTGAACCTAAAGTTCTAATAAATCATAAAGCAGGAATTTATTGGCCTAGCCAAAGTATAAAAATGAATAAAATGATTACACAAGAACAGAGTAAAGTATGAAGTTCCAGAAATTGGTAGAATATGACAAACAAGAATCATATGCAAGGAGTAGCATTCCTTGAAAAAAATCTTCGTGACCCAGTCCAAACTGGGTGCTATTGCAAAAGCTTAGGAAGAAATAGTTTTGTTTATTGGAAAACTGGTAAGCAAACTGAATACTCGGCAATTTGATCATGAACAAGATATAAGAGTAGGTATTTTTTTTAACTTTCAGCGCACTAACAATAATTACCCATTATGAGACAAATGCAACAAATTAATGGTAAAGATGCCAAACTTATGTATGCTAACAACAATAGTGAAAATCAATAAACAAGAGAGTAATCATACTTATTATACAATTTGCATATTAATTTTTATTCACAAATCTCACATTGTTATTCAGATAAGTTAAATTCATAATCAAGGGTAAAAAATATAAGAGTTCTGTAAACCTAATGTTGAGAAATTGGAAGAAAAACTCAATAAACAATAGACACTCTCCCGCTAGATGGGAGAAGATAATCTTTGTCGTTGTTGAAGTGAATTGTTGGTTGATGAGATCAGTATTTTTTAATTTATAAGTTATCTTTACAAATACGTAATATTAACAAAACAGTTTGTACTGATATGATGAATAGTACGTAGACGAATTACTTAGATTCGTGCATAAATAATTCGTTCTTGGATAACCTAGCACGCGTAAATGATGTATCATAATAATAATGAATATATAATACTTGCGCCGATGTTTTCAGTTGTTGAATAATTATATACGCGGCCTATTGCGTATGTAATATCCGTTTAACCAATGCGGACTAATATAAGTATAGTCTTGGAATAAATAATTGATCGTGGATACAAAATACATACTGTCTTGGAAAAGCAATTCATTCTTGGAAAACAATTCATTCTTGAAAATATGTATACGAGATCAATTTCTCACTCCCCGTAGTCTGCATTTATTTGGAAATAGTAAGAGTATTGCCTTGCCAAAATAGATGTGACTGAAGTTGGGTCCATACCTCCTGATAGCCCCAATGCTTACTGAGCACATCTGCAGGGTTGATTGCACCAGGTACGAATATAAAAGATATAATCTTGGCTGCAATTGCCTCACGAACACAATGGAATGATAACAGTAAATGTCTTTCATGTAGCCTAGCTCCAGGTATAGACGAACTGGTGGATGAACTGGTGACGACCAAGTTATTATCTCCAAATAGATACGATGTTCCCTTTAGGCTTAGACCTAGGTATCGAAGAGTTGTGCGAAGATCAATTATCTGTTCGGTTGCAGTGCGCGCCACCATATATTCTGATCCATGAGTTGTAGTTTCCACCACAGCTTGTTTCTTTGTATAGAAGTCAACAATAGTTTTGTTTACAAAATGTATATTTCCAGTCACTGACTTTCCAGTTGTCATGTCATGGCATAGATTAGCATCAATATATGAGGTGGTGATGATTGGGCGTCTGCAAGGTTCAGGGGCATCCTCAGGGAGCATTTCCTTTGCATCCTGGTACACTGTCATCTCCCACTCATATTCGTTGGCAGGTTGATTGGAGTGGTCTGGCAAACCCGGTCTGGATCGAATTGCAGCATGCTTCACCTTACAAAGGTATCCATAGATTGGATGGAGGCGATGTAGATGACCTTCCCTAGGAGCTGCTCTAAAACTGGACATACTTGTGACTGCCGTAGCGACGTCTAACCCTCCCAATGTGATAACCCACTGTAATGTACCAACTAGGGATTGATATTGTTTAATCCTTTCTTGGTCAAGTTCTGGGGAGGTATCTAGTTCAGAATGATCATTCTTCTCAAGTGGGGATGTATATAGACACTTTGGCTTTGTTCCAAAAATTCTAACATATTTTTCAATCATTCGTTCAATGTAGCGCTTAGGAGACATGCATAAAGTACCATATTCGTTGCAATGGAAGTCACATCCTAGGTAATGAGGTATTGGCCCAGATTGCTTGAGCTTCAGCTTATAATTGGTCATGAACTGCCATATCATCGACATATCTCGCAATGTATTCATAATGATCATCCGTGTCACGCATCCATATATCATCTTCTGCCCTCAATGGATAGAAACCCATATCCAATAGGGTCACGCCACACGCTCTGTGCATCTCTCGTATTCTCATGATGGCGAACAAATTGCTTTCCCATTGGTGTTCGAAGGATGAAAGTAAGAACATCAAACATATACTTCTGCTGTTCCTGGAATAAAAGGATCATATCCTCAGGGGTAACTGGATTATATGATGATGATATAATATTCTCACATCCATGAGCATAAATGGTAGCAATAGTCTGACCCTTCCATTCATCCCATTGCTTCTCATCCTTTAAAACAGTGTAGTGGGATTTGTCACGCTTTACACCCTTCCAAAATTCATGTGCTAGATCTGCTTTCCTAACTTTGACTGTTGATGCAAATGATGGAGATGGGCTGGATGGTGGTTTAGATGGTGATTGAATTACACTGCCAGTATCCATATCTGGATTAAATATGTTAAGGCAAAACTCCATATAATCCTCAGGATTTACATATGATTCATCCTCCCAATCAACAATCTTAAGTTGGTAGGTTTGCAATATATAAGCATTCTATACTTTCAGGATGTGTAGGACAGCAATCACATGGGCTGGCGTATTCTTTAGCGGGGTGATATCCTTATCGCAGTAGTTCAAGCCATCAATGCTATCACTCTTCATTATAAGAACATGTGAAATGGTGGTGATGCCATGAGTTGTAAGAACTTTATGAAGTATGTCATCCTTATCCAACTGAATAACTTTTGTGAACAGATTGACCTATGCTGGAGATAGGTGTCGACGTAACACACGGTTGGGGTGTGTTGGTGTTGGGGGGTTGTTTGTTGGTGGATACCAAATTGTGAGTTAAATAGTAATCTTGCCTTTTGCCAAATTACTACATACTATGTATACTAAGTTAACTACAATTCTAATATATTATCTACACCACAATTACATTAATCTAGTAGCTCTTTGTAGAGCATACCAAATCAAGGTAAGTACAACGTTGTGCTGGCCAAGCACCACGTAGTTGAAATACAACCGTGAGCTGTTCTCTCTTGGAACACGTCTCACATTAATATGTATCTTTACGGCTTGTACGAATGTTCTCTGACATTTTTTGCATACGTTGACCTCTGATCGGGAGGGATACATTTGGGTCATGCCCTTTAACTTGGATCTTGATCGGATCGTTGATTATTTATGTTTATTTAATATAATCTTTTAGTTATATTAATGACGCGTAAATAATGATTTAATGCATTTATTCATTATTTTCTTGTGCGCGTATCGCTGTGTATGACAAGATGCTCAAAAGCTTTTTTCTGGGATTCCCTTGTCTTAATAACCATATCCTAAAGAAAGCAGAAAAATCTGAATCTCCAAAAAATTTGACCCTTGGCAAAATGTGAGCTCGAAAAATTTGAGTCCCGAAACCGAGTCCCGAATGCTGATGTCGACGTTCGTTTGAAATGGAAGGAAATGGAAGAATTCTGAAAAACTAGAACAAGGACCATATGGAAAGATGGTGTCAACAATCTAACCCTGACTATGCAGGAATGGTCAAATGAACGCTCCTGATTGGCTGAACTCGACCCCCAAGAAGATTTGTTTTCTGGGAAGGAAGCTTGGCTGGCTCGAGGTCTCTGATTGGCTGAGGCTCGCTCGGCTGGTGGGGTAACGAGACTGTTAATCTAATAAACTGTTGAACTGTAGACTGTAGCTTAACCTACATAATATGGTTACCAAATTTATGCGTCATCCTCCACCACACTTCTCACCAACAACAATAACACCATTCCTACCATATCAGCACATTGCCCTCTGTATACATTCTCAGGTGGTGGCGGGAGACATTCAGAGCCATATATATATGGAACGGCATGGTCTATCTATGGAAAAGAGGCTTTCAAGGCACAGAAATATAAATCTGGAGCATCAACATATGATAGACTGGCCTGCTATTCGTCTAGCTGTAAAAAAACAAGACACGCTGGGTAAGATCAATAGTACCAAAATTCTTCACAGCCTATGGCCTACCATGTCTGTTTTAAAAAGTCGAAACAACGGAGTCTCAGGCCTCTGCCCACGCTGTAACAAATGTGCAGAAACTCCATCTCATGTCTATCAGTACACCAATAGATCGTCAACTACTGCATTTAGAGAGGCTATCCTCCGTTTCCACAAGAAGCTTCGTACTATAGGAACAGCAAAACCCATCATATTGGCATTCGTTGAATGCCTTGTAGCATTCCAGCAACATCGAAAACCAGTTTGTCCACCCTTCCAATTTGGAGATGGGAAAAAATACGAAGTGCTGAAGAGAGTCTTCCTAAACCAGCAACAGTTGGGCCAAAATGTGTTCCACGTAGGCTACATCTCATACAAGTGGTCCATGGTGCAATCCCTGTTCATGATCAAAACTACAAAACAGGTGATATTTGATGTGAGTTGGGCATCTAAAGTCATTCTGGCACTATGGGATTTTTCAGCGTATGTTTGGACAAAACGCTGTTCTATCATCCATTCCAAAGATCCGGAAAATGCCACTTCGCTCAATGATGAAGAATTAAAGGCATCCATTAGGAAATACTTACGCTTCCGAAGGAATGACTTATCTCCTACCGAAAAAAGTCTGCACCTCAATATATCTTCCAACTTGATACGAACCTCTTCTATGACTCTTGCACGATGGCTACATCTTCTAGCGGAAGAGCGAGAACGAACTATTAGGCTGAAAAGGACTCAGCAGATACAGCAAGGGGGGACCCGTCCAATTACCAGATATTTTCGGAGGGTTGCCTCCTTACCAGTGGAAAATTTAACATCTCATGCGGATTAATTTTGTTTCGGCGAAATTTTTTTCCTTTTTAGAGCTTTGCTCTTATCTTGTCACACAATTGTGTGTGACCGTGACGACAGTCCAAAATATCTTGTGCTACTATGGTTCCTGCTGCAGTAGTCAACAACATTTTCGGAGGGCCTATTTTTTTATTTTAAATTTTTTTTCTTTTGAAATTTTTTTTGTTTAGGGTGGTACGTAAGTACCTTCCCATATTAGTGAAATTTAATAAATCTCATCCTAGGGTGAGTCGCGGTAGCGCAAGCCTCCTACAAACGAGCTTGGCAGAGCCGCGTAAAAAATATAATACTAAATTGTCTAAACTGTAGACTGTAGCTAAAATGTAGAAACCTTCACTTTGATTCTGGGTTGCTTCCCAGGGTCAGAAGATGCCAACGTTGAGAGATCAATGCTAGTGATAATTGAACTATTAAAAACGTAAAAAAGGTTTAGTCTTTAGAAAAGTGAATCCGATAAAGATCGAAATTCACTCAGCAATTATTTAGCTAAACAAATAGTAGTGTGTAGACTTATACCTACATATATACATACGTATATATGTAATACTAAATCTACAACATACAAATAAACAGTGACTAACTTCCACGAGGAAATAGAATTAGTAACAGGTACATAATATAATGTACGTAATTCACAATAACAGCATTTTCATATTGGAGATTTGCTTCTTTAGTTTGCTACAGATTATAAGTTTTATAGGAAGTTTTGTTTCATTTAGATGCTGATTTCTATGAGATAGAATGAAGCTTTCCTCTTCATGTTTGGTATTATCATCTTTAAGAGAGGTGTTGTCTGTTGAATCTATAGACTTCCATTTGGAGTATCGACTTTTACCTCTTCTTACAGGTATATCCATTGAAGGACTAGTCTTTTGATCATGTTGGTTTTGGTCTCTCTGGGATGACATGTGGTGATGATTGAGTTGATTGGTGTTGGTCTGTGTTTAGTACCTGGTGATTGCCGCATTGTAGTAATTGCATCGAAGGAATAAATATAGATGTCTTTGGAGTTTTTGATGATTTTGTATGATTTACGGATATATATTTCATCAAACTCACGTAATATTTTGTTATCATAAGTTTGATTTTTGTACATAAAATCATGATTTTGGTGATATTTTGGTATTCAAATTTAATTTCACTTCAATATTAAGGCATTATCTCTCAGTATATTATCACATCAGGGAAATGATTTTGTAAAATGCCAAATAATATTTTGTCATGTTAAAATTATTTTGTCATATCAATATTGTTTTTGATGTGATTTCATTAATCTTAAATTATATCTTTAAATTTTAATGGAATCGTTTCGTAATTTAATAAATTTTATTTTGATTTTTAAAATATTCCATTTAGAGAGGTAACAGGGGTCTCTGGTACACCAAATTTAAATGTAATACCGCCAGAATTGGAACCCTTCAAAACACGATATATTTCGGGCCACGTGATTACTCTCCACGGACCTATTCATTGGTCCTCCATAAGGCAAAAGATCACAGCTCGCAGCAGTTGCGAAGCAGAGATCTATGCAACGGATGAGTGTCTCAAAGATATCCATCATCTTCGTCACATCATCCAAGATCTTCATCTCTCTCAAGAAATACTCTATACAAAAACAAAAATCTACAAATGCAACATGGCATGTGTCATGTGGTCCAAGAACACCACAACCAATGTCCTACGGCATCTGCGAATTCGTGAAAACGCTATTCGTGATAGCAGCAAAATTATAGAAATAGAACATGTTGCAGGAAAAATCAATCCAGCAGACATGTTCACCAAAGAGGATAAGGACGAGGCGCACTTCATACAACTTCGAGACACCATTGTCACTGATCCATTATCGCATAATATCATTCAAGCGAAAACAGCAAAAATCTCACAGAAGCTAGGCAATACAACATATTACTCACCTGATGCATTCATCATGTATGACTTTCATTTCCCGACGACCTCGTACTCAACAAGAGCTAGTAGCGACAATCATGACATAATTTAATCACTATGACGAAAGGGGGGTGTTGTACGTATGTACATATCCCTAATCGGCTGTGGGCCCCCCTAATCTAGGGCGGGCACAAGCCCCCTACAGTTCACTGTCATTCTGTCTATTAGGCAAAAAATAAAAATTTCCCCGAAAAATAGAACTAAATTATATTCATCATGAAGATGAAGATTGAGGCAGAAGTGATCATTCAATTGTATCCAGCTCTGAATACAACTTTTTTCTAATAGGGAATCTAGGGTCTCTAAATGTCACTCCCCTTTAAACATAAGTAACTTCTCACTTAGTATGATTTATCCTAAATGAATGTTCGTAATTGAATATTATTTCCTTAAGTATTCAACCTAAATAATATTTTACTTAACAGATTCTATTAGTTTTACTATGAATTTTAAAATTTTTTATTTGGCCCAATTCCTTCTCCTTCCCGAGATATTCACGTTTTAAAATCAAGCTACGCGAAAATAAGTTTTTTTGTTTTTGATGTTCTTAAAAACCGTATGTACGTAGGAAAATACGAGAAAAAATCTTTTTGAATTTCACGAACTCAAGTTTTCTTCTTAGTACGTTTATACATACGTTTTACGTTTCTTCTTTTATTTTGACATGTGAATGTCATTTACACACAACAAAAATACTACAATTAATAGAAAAACACGCTCTATCAGAATACACTTTCATAATATGCTTTAGCTATAAAATATAGTGAATAAACAACAATAAGCTGTTCAAATAAATTAAAAAAATACATATCTCCACTGAATTTCCTACATATATTTTATTTTATGTCTACTACCAGGAACTGGCATAATACTCGAACCTTCGGGGGGGTCCACAGCCTTCCTTTTTGGCTACTATTTTTAGGGAAAGGACTAGCCTCAGCTCTGTGATACATAATTACCTCAACTATATCTTCCACGAATTACGAATGTGGATCAGTCCAAATTCATTGAGGGGGGTGTACATTCTAGATTGTAAATTACGTGAAATCGTAAAACCGTAATTATGATTCACGATACAATTTAGTACCTGTCCATTCAGATCAACACGAAATCATACTTCTTTATTTTTTGACAGAAATTTAATTTTCGTCTTCACAAAATAAAATATTTTCGTCATGAGAACCAATCTGGTCTTCAACTTGGCAGTTGCATATTACCAACTGAAGAAAATCTCAAAATTGAAGCATACAAAAAAGTCTTCTGCCAGAAGAGAATGTCCAACAATAATCCGCCAACGCAAAAGTGTACGACAAGTTTACAACTAAATAGGTAGAACCATGTTTCGTTGTTCTTATCGAATGCATATAGAAACTTTTTACAAATTGTATGAAATTATCAAGCCTTCTCTCACCAAAATTTGTGGATATACTTATCCTTTGAAAACTAATGTGCCCAATGGAAAATGCTTGGAGAGAAGCAGAACGAAATTGATGATATTGAGGATAAACTGGAAGATACGTTTTTAATTGCTTCTTCAAATAAAAGGATTCGTCTTCAGAAGAAATTGGACATAATCAAAAAGGAAGTTGTGATTTTGGAGAAAGAAATCGCTAGTGTAGAAGAGGAGTAATTTCGTATTTATTCAGGATGTTAATATTAAATCCATTAATGATTGAACTTTGTGATCAAGCACTTCTTTTTCTTCATGCAGATGATTATTCCTTCCAGCTGATAAAATCAATTCGTGTACGTAGGATATATTGGAAGAAAAGTACGATTTCAGGAAAAAAAGTACGATTTCAGGCAAAACTCCTAGGTGGTCCCAAGCACCTGGGAGTTTTTTCGTACTTTTTTTTTTAAATGGCCTATTTGGAATACGTTTTTACGATTTCACGTAATTTAAAATCTAGAATGGACACCCCTGAGGGGAGCATTTTGTACATGCGGAAAATAAATAACCGTGTCCCAAGTTTAACGTTCTGTATAACGTCTTAACGGATATTGTTGTTCACGGAATAGGTTATAATTTTATTTTAATTCTTATTATGCTGCACGGTCTAACTTCAATGAATACGTTTGCCTTTTGAACAGTGTACTACAAAATATAATTTCACTTCAATATATGCAATACTTAGGAATTAATTACATGAGACAAAAGAAATTGGACGTGTGCAAAATCATCAATCGTGAAGATTCAGTTAGAAAATCACTCTTGTGCTCTCGGTATCAAACCATATTCAATGAAGAAAGCCTTTGCAAAGTTTGCATCAATAGTTTACTCAAACCCAAGCCATATACGAGGGGATGGTGCAATATTTTCTTTCTCATCAGACGAGCCAGATAAAAGAAGAGAGAAAAGAAAGAGTGATTTCACAGAACACAGATCTACCACCTTTACTGTCGACAGTACAAAGAAAAGGAGGATAAGCGTTCCACAAGATACATTGAATTTTCCACAAACATCTCAGCATGCTATATCTGAAAAAAGAAATGCCAGCATTTCTTCCGACAAAGAAGCTCAAGTATGTTCGGTATCAATCGAAATAAATGAAAGGAGTCAAATCACCGTACCAAACTTGAGCACTGAAACGCCAGACTCAATGACTGATTTGCCTATATCCAAAATATCCCGGAAATCTTCCAATTTAATGAAAATGATACCTCCAGATGTTTTAAGTCATTGCCTATTGTTTCTTCCTCAATCGAATCGCATGTCATTACTTTGCGTGAGTAAAGATTTTCTGAGGATTTGCAACTCCAGCATTTTTCTTAAAAATCTGGAACTGGGCGGAGCTCCACTCTCTGGACACGGGGGTTTCATCTTACAAAGTGATACAAGGGAATCTGCCGTTGAAAGGCTTTATCCCCTCTTTAGAGCAGGAAACTTAACGGCGTGCCACATGTAAGTAACACTATCCCATTAGGCATTGTTTGATACATGCTTTAAACTTACGCATTCTGTTTCTATCGCTCTGTTTCTCCAGGATTGGTATGATCAAGGCATATTGCTTTAATCAGGTAAAAATAGGAATACAGTTCTTGAAAATAGCGTCTGATAATGGTTATGTTTCGTCATGTTATGCACTTGGACTTATCCTCCGTGATACTTGTAAAAAGGAATCGGTTGAGTTACTAGTTCAAGCAGCAAGCGAAGGATATTTACCCGCTCTTCAAGAACTTCTACCGGCAAAAGAGATGAAAGAGAAATACGGGGAACCGAGTGCCGAAGAGCTTGGAGCTTATTTTGATTTAGTTGGTCTTGGGCATTTACTGAGGAGAGATTATTCAAACTACCCTCGTTGCAATAACGCAAGCCATTGTTGGAATCCATATTGTGGCAGATGGGCATACAAAAATGAAAAGAACGGAGATAAGAGTATAGGAAATCGCCCATTACGACCAGGATCCACACTTATCCCATCTAGAGATGGATCAACATTGCAAATACATGAAAGTGGAAGTGACAATTTTTCGTCTTTAGCGATAACGAAAAATCAAAACAGTGATGGCAACACTTACTGTAGGTTACAACCAAACCAAGACTTAGGAGCATTATCTTTCAGTTCTTATCGTCTCTCGCGAATGAAGATGTGCAGCAGCTGTCGTCGTGCAAAGTACTGCAGTAAGCTTTGCCAAGTCTATGATTGGAGATCTGGAAGGCACAAGAAAGAATGCCGTAGGATATAATCATTACTTCCACACCTTTATCTTGGAGTTTTTGAATATTACATTTTGTAAATAGTCTTGCTTGTTAATATGTTCTTAAAACCCTTAACTGAAGTATCTAAAGTGAACTACGATACGTTTAACTTACGCTGGAAGAATATGACATCCTAAAATTTCCCGACGTTTGTGAAAAACAAAAAGATGTACCTGTTTTACTGCACATATGCTTTTTGAAAAGAGAGGGTCCTATTATATGTTTGGACTTATGATCCTTTTGATTTATTTTATCCTGTTGAAAGATAGAGTCTACATAAGTTCATTTATTTCAACAAAACTTAAGCGCTGGGAAAGAACAATATTGATTTCAACAGATAAATCATTGTAAACTTTGACAGACGAATTTCACAAACCTCTGGCAGCAAAGAGATCGTTACATTTGGAGAGTACTGTTGCTGATCTCGTTGTGTGAGCATAAAACAGGAGGCTGCGCCTGTTGGGCATTGAATGCCAATTTATTTTGTTGATATTTGAGAAATTATACTTGCGATGCCACCACTCAATGAGCAAAAAAACAGGTTCTGATAAAAGATGATTGGTATTGATAATTATGTTGATGTGAGTAAAAGTCAAAATATATGTTTTCATATTTTTAGTCAAATATGTTCCGATGCTATTGTATTCTCCATTTTATCTTGAGTGCTCAGAGCCCAAAGCTTTTTCTTTATTTTGGCACTATTTATTCACTTTGGGCTTCGTATGTTACTATTTTATTCTCATTTCACTTAATTATTCCCAATAGTAATGAAAATCATAAATCGGCTGTGGGCCCCCCTGACCAGGGCGGGTACAATGCCCCTTCCATGAAATGGTTATATTACTGAATACCCATAAAATTCAGTATTTTTTTTAAGGTAGGATTCTACACAAATTGAGTATGTTGATGGACGAATAACATGGTAACATTCATGAACATTGAAATATATCCAGCTTTGAATAAAAATCGTCCCTAATAGGGTGAAATGGTGTTT
>Ga0209092_10004021_pt1 | contig 12441 bp, 10 predicted proteins | sample FraStrMetagenome_FD_187446 | JGI IMG/M metagenome (GOLD analysis project Ga0209092, IMG submission 187446) | Marine eukaryotic phytoplankton communities from Arctic Ocean - Fram Strait ARC3M Metagenome (SPAdes) (version 2) | ecosystem: Environmental > Aquatic > Marine > Oceanic | place: Fram... | reverse complement strand
AAGTAACCTTTTTTAGCTCAAGCAAATTGAGCAAATTTTTAAAATTGGCATATCTCAAGAAGTTTTCACTTTTGAACTTTGGGAAAAATTTTGTCGAGCTCTGCTCAACCAGAGCTTTCATTTGCGCTACTAAAATCAATAATTCGACAAAGTAGGGGATAGCTATATTTTTTGGAAATTTTTTTTTATTAAAAGGTGAACCACTCTACCTCCGAACCACTGATGAAAAGAAATTTTGACTATGGGATAATCTATATCTGTTACAAGAGTAGATGTAACAAAGGGAGTAAAAATAGGGTTCCTGGTAGACCTTTTCGAACGTGGTATGCCACGAGATGTTCGCCGAGTTGGTAACAAACTTATCAACAATTGGTTTCAAGTTCCAAGTAAATCCGAACCAAGTGCGAACTCATTTAGATTTCCATTTCATGATTCATTTTTTCTGTTGCTTTTTGCTTTTTGCTTTGTGCGTTACGTCGTTACGTCGTTACGTCTTTACGTCTTTACTCATAGACTCGTAGATCGTAGTTTTTCGCTTTTAGCTATTAGCCCTCCTGACTCCTGACTCCTGACTCCTGACTCCTGACCCGACATGACCGGAATTCAAAGAATCATAATCGCCAATTTCAAAGTACATGTTATTCGCACTCCGAAAAAATATTAGGGACTACTGTCGAGGAAGATATACCTTTTAAAAAATTCAACATTTTATAATTCTTCGTAGACTCAGACGGATCGTAGGAACGAACTGAAGTAAAGGCTGAGATAAAAATATCGGGACGATGGGAAAGGCAGCAAAAACCACACGAAAATCGGCGCGTTTACGTCATAAGAAGAAGAAGGAGGATTCGAAGAAGGAGAAATCCACCAACGGTTCGAACAAAGTTCAACCAGTCAAATTAAGTAGATCTAAAAGACGAAGTTGTCAGAATTCCTCTTCGAATACGACGCTAGTTCCTAGATCTGTATCAAGGTCCCGGAAACAGAGTGGTGATGGGGAAGATGTCGAAAGGGTGAAGGAGACGTCAGCAAGGATTAATAAAAGACCACATAATCATGATCATCGTACAACAAAGTCTGGACAAAAGAGAGATGAAAATTTGAAAAGGTCGAAGCGGTCTAAGTCAGGAAAAAGTCATAAAAGAAAAAACGAGAAAGATCAAGTTTCTTCTTCAGTTGCGGTTGCGGTTGCGACACAAGCTGAACATTCCGATCGAGTGGCTTCTTCAGTTACAGCTGCGATACAGTCACAAAAGAGAAATAGAGACAAAGATGACAATGATGTTTTCAACAATATGTCTAATTCATCAACGACAATTAGTAACTTGCGAAAGTCTGATTCCGAGCGTAAAGAGCATGCAAAGTCATTTGCCAACTTAATAAAACGAGGTATGGAATGTACTAGGGCTCTACGCATACTTGATCCAAAGAGAACGAAAATGGACGACACTTTTTCTAAGAAACGGAAGGATGTTCATAGCGAAGGAATGGCTGATAATGATATCCAAATTCTTCATAGCACTTTATCTAATCCTCTCATGAGTTATCCACACTCTCGCCATTCTTGCGCCGTACATCCTTTTTCTATTGACGGAAAAGGCCGTTCCAATTATGTATTCTGTCCAAACTGTTACTGCTTTGTATGTGATGACTTGGCGTCGAAGTGTTCTCGCTGGAAAGGGCGTGATGGACATTGTAATGCACACGATAAGGATGAACGGTGGGCACAGAAACGTGCTTTACGTAAAGGACTCGCAACCAAACCAAGATTGCAGGTATCTGCAGATACCGAAGTAATAGATTTGACTTAGGGCCTATCTAAAAGAGTGTGCCTTACAATCTATGAAAAGAAATAGCATGTTACAGTTTCAATGTTGAATAATATTATAATCTTTCATAGTCCCCGAGGAGGAAAAAATGCCTTCGAGATACCAATATATAGACTTAACCGCCTACTAAATCAATAAACGCAGTTGTTCCACCGAAAAGCATTAAAACGATTCCAAACGTGAATAGTAAAAAGAGTTTCGCAGTAATAAAAATTGGTATCGACTCCTCGTATTCAATTTCTAGGGCCTTGTAATACAATATTGATGGTAGAATAAATCCAGCAAGGCTGAGAAAAACAGAACCAACCAAGGCACTAAAGGAGTCGAAACTGTGAACAATCGTTCCGATCAATACGGTTGCAAAACAAAGAGAAACACGAAGTAACCGATTTTTCTTGACTATTCGAAGAGAGTTGACGGAAACGGAGTCTTCTGGAAGACATTCCAAATTGTTATTGTCATTGGATATTACCTCAGCAGACGCAGAATGTTGGTTCACTACAATCAAAGGTTCGAGCGTCGTATTGCTGATGGTGTTGTTATGATCATGGCATTGATCATCGCAACTCTGACCAGAAAGCTCCACTTCCAACATTTGAGTTGCAGGATATAGAAAGACGGGATGGGTCATCAAAAGACCAGAGACTAATGCAATACTGACTGCAGTCCTCAATCCATGAGGGTCAATACAGTTTACCACGATGTCGCATTCGTCATCTTTTTCGAGGCCTCCTCCACCACCAGCATATACAAGCGTTGCATAAGAAATGGTTAGGAAGGCGTAGAGTATTATTCCCGAACATACAACAGGTGAAGCATTCTTAGGTTCAGACATTGAGTGCATCGTGGGCAATACAAGTCCGATACCCTCAAGCGCATACACGGACGTTCCAGTAAATCCCCATACCCCAGACCAATGGAAATCCCACATATCATCCGGTGCTGGTCGATCTGTCCCGTGCTGCGACAATGCACTAAATAAAGAACAACCAATAACGCCAACAATATAAGTAACTAACGCGAGTGCACTTAATTGCCACATATTCTGTAGCCAAGATATCTGAGAGAGCCCAGAAACTATTGGAAATATAACGAGACCAATGATATATCGATAGTATTCTCCATCATATTCTAAAAGGTTTTCTAGAACGTCTTGCGTGCATATTAACAAACCTGTCGCAAAAAGGATGTGCATGAATATAATTGAAAATTGAATCGTCTTTTCCGCTCTTTCGTCAATCAAAGTTCGAGCTACATCTCCATATGTGATAATTTTTTTACTTCTGTCTGTATGGGAATCTCCAAAAACCCGACATGGAGAACCACTGGAAATCGGTTCGTCGTCACCTTCGTTAGGTAACAATGAATCAGTGGTATCCGTATCATAAAGAGTTTGGTTTTCTCCCCGTTGTTGACTTATGATCGCAATTCGCTTGGACTCGACGAGTAAATTACATGAATAGGAACAAATAACACTTATTAACGAAAAAATAATTATACCCAGAGGTATACCAACTTCATTGAGTACATTCGGCAAGGCTAATATACCAGCACCAAACATAGACTTGAAGAAAGTTATCCATGCCTGGCTCGTCGACGCTTTCACATCATTATCAAACTTCATGGAAAACTTATACATGTCGCTGCTATCACCTTCCACTATATTGGGTCGTGTGTGTTCTATACTGATATATATATATATATATATATATATATATTATATATCTTACAGAAATGCTTAAAATTATATCTATCACTATCACTGCCCCTCTTTCGTAAGTTCTCATACACCATCAACAAGATGGATTGGTCGCAATCAATATCCTCGAGTTGAATGACACAACAGGGGGCAAGTGTGTGGGAAGGAGAAGTAGACGTAGACTTTTGTGGATCGATCGTAGATGATAGTTTGAGAGTTGTGAGTAGTGCGGGTTATGGTATATGGTAGAGATCAGTGCCGTAAAGACATGTGTGTGAAATGACAGTTGAAACAAATACAAGCGAGCTTTCTTTCAGTGTGTCGTAATGGAAAAACATTGGATCGCCGAATTATCATGTTCTCAATTGTATCCCGTCATTATAAGACGACAGTATTTTCGGAATACTTTGAAGTATTTCAGAAAGTTTCAAATATTTCAGAAAGTGTGAGGAAAGTTCCATCCCCTAACAAGTACTTCAAAGTAGATGTTAACAAAATTAGAAAATTTTAGTGTATTTACATGTCAATACATATGTATTGAAAAAAAAAACGATGTATCGTAAAAAGCACCTACATATTACTCTGAAATAATATGGAAAAAGATTCATTTTCAGTGCTGTAAGTGTTGTCATCAGTGTATCCTTAGCATTGTTATCAGATGGAGGGTTACTTCGTTCGACGTTATTGTCACCTTGATTGTAAAATGGTGGGAGAAATTCAACGAATGAGGACGACTTGTTCTTCATTACCGTGCATGAATTTAGTATCCCCTTGGACGAGGTTCAAATTATTTGGATTTATTACCTATAATAACTGCATGTCAGTTGTGTCACCAACTAGAGATATTTCCAGAAAATGGTAGCGATCATCTGGACACATCCGTATTGAAAATACAAGCATCTGAAACTCATAATCATAGTTGCGTCCCGTTGTCGCTTACACTATGCTTTTGGGTCCCTTTCGGAGAGATATAGATATACATCACAGAGTCCAAGATGCTGCTGCTGGCATCTCAACAATGATACAACAGCAAAAACTCGTGAGTACCAATTTATAGCAAGAACTGTGCTATTAATTAAAAGGCCGATCCGGAAAGAGTCGAAAGATGAATTGAAGTAACGTAAAACATTTGGAGTCAAGCGATAACAGAAATGATACTCATCCCTCTCGTGAAAAATACAAGCGATGGAAATAGTGTAAGATAGAAAAAGGGCAATATCCTTGTACATACATAGCAATCAGTTTTATTTTGAAGCTACATGAGTTCCTTGTGAGTGTAACTCTTCGTCGCGTTTTCGCCCCCAAATTCACCGACGTAATCAGAATTTGCTGAGCGAAGTTGCCATTTTGTAGTCAAAAGTCCCTCTACACCGACAGGTCCACGAGCATGTATACGTCCTGTCGAAATACCAACTTCCGCTCCAAGACCAAACCTGAAGCCGTCAGCAAAACGTGTGGAACAATTTTTGAATACACATGCCGCATCTACTCTTTTCAAAAATTCCTCCCCAACAGGATTATTTTCATCGCAGATGATTGCTTCTGTATGCCCACTACCGTACTTGTGAATCCAATCAATCGCCTCATCGACATTTTCAACAACTTCAACCATACAAGTGAGATCACCGTATTCACATTTCATCTCTGTCGCAGCAACATCACAAAGACCACTTGTCATTGCTCTTGGTCCACCAAGACATTTTACACCACTAAGACGTAGTGCCATCATAACTTTAAGAGCAATACCATTTTGAAGGGTTTCTTTATGTAAAAGAAGAGTTTCCATTGCATTGCATGCAGATGGGTAGTCAGTTTTGGCGTCAGTTACAATTTTGCACGCTATTTCAGAGTCCGCACTAGGATCAACGTACACGTGACAAACTCCATCAGCATGTCCAAGTACTGGAATTCGTGTGTTTGCTTTAATGTATGAAACCAACGAGTTTCCGCCTCGAGGAATTACAAGGTCGATCACATCGTCGAGACTTAGCATATCTTTCACCTGTCCTCTGCTAGTAACAAGTGCTATGATATCACGCTTAACTTCTCCGTTGCTTCCTTTCTCGATTGCATCACCAATAACTCTATGCAAAATTGCGTTCGAATTTGTAGCTTCCTTCCCTCCTTTTAATAGCAAACCATTACCACTCGCTAAGGCAAGCGCCGAGATTTGGGGGAGAGAATCAGGACGAGATTCAAAAATAATCATGAGAACTCCGATCGGTACACTTATTTGTTGTAAAATAAGTCCATCAGCGAGTTCACGTTTACTTTTCACAACTCCTAATGGATCCGCCTGCTCAGCGATTTGACGTATTCCTGAAGAAAGTGTTGCAAGTTTTTCATCAGTGAGTTTAAGCCGCTTATAGAGTGGACCAGATATCTTATTTTCCTCTGCCGCAATCAAATCCATTTTATTTGCATCAAGAATTTCTTCTTTCCACTCTATTAATGCATCGGCTACGGCGTAAAGTATATTTTTTCGCATTTCTTGTGGAAGGCTCTGCAATTTTCTAGCTTCTATCCTTGCTGATGATGCCATTATTCTGGCCTCCTCAGATACTTTTTCTTCCTTCGCCTACATCAGATGTAAACACAAAGGTTAATATGTTATCAACATTGTACATCATAAACGCCTATATCAAAATCATAGTAACCCATAAAAACAACAGGACTTACACGGATTTCAGCATACATCTCCTCTAAAGCCATACTTTCCAACTCGCTTCCAGGTGTCAAAAACAAAGTGCCTTTTGGGGGTCCAAATTCTTTTCGATGAACTGGACCTAAGATTGAGCGAATAGCATTCAAGTCTTTCCCAGGAGCAATTACGCAAGCTTGCACAAGGGAACCTGGTTTTACTGCGCTGATCGCAGAGTCGATCTTTGCTCCCATTCCACCGCGCCCCTGTTTGCTTTTTGATCCGACTTCGATTTCATCAGAAACATTATAAACTGCAAGCTTTTTTGCCCCAGCCTGACTTGGAGGGCGATCATAAACACCATCTACATCTGTTAACAGAAGAATCACCTCACAGTCGAAATGGCGTGCGCATAGATTGGCAAGTCCGTCGTTATCACTGAAAGTCAATTTCTCATTCACAACGTAGCCCATGTTTCCACTGACGGCATCATTTTCATTGATGATCGGTACAATACCAAGGCTAAGTAACCGTTCGACGGTATAAGATAGATTTGCAAGCCTTTGGGAATCTTGAAAGTCAATTTGTGTCAATAACAATTGGCTCAGAGTAACATCAGCCTGACTGAAGAGATTCGAATACAAATTCATCATTTCAAATTGACCAGCAGCAGCACATGCTGAATCGTAGGTCTTCTTAATATTGGCTTTGACACTTGCTTCAAATAAATTCAAGAAACTCGAATCACGGGAAAGAGTATGATCCTTCTTGACGGTGCTACCATGACGCAAACTTCTGCGATGATGAGCCACATGTTCCACCTCCTCCTCTTCAATTAATTCATTGCTTAATTTGTCCCCACTCTTATTTCGTTGCAGCTGTGAGAAGCTAAGCTGCATATTATTTTGCGTCCTTAACAATCGCTTTCCCATACCTACAGCACCGGACGAAACAAAGATAACCTCCACTCCCGACCTAACCAACTCGCCAATCTGTTCTGCAATAGCACCTAGACGCGTCAGGCTAGGATGGCCGTCCTCATTTGCAACCACGGATGTACCAGCCTTGATTAACACTCGTCGCGCCGATCGAATGACAGCACGAGATTGAGATTCATCACTCATCTTCAATTTTTTTGTTCTCTACTTTTATTAATTTTTTTTCGATTTGAATACATGTACGTACAATATAGGAACTATAAATAAGTTATTATTATGAATACTAATAGTAAAACACATCCATAATCGTACGTACTTGGCAGTTCACTATGTTCACTCTGATAGTATCTTCTGTTCACTGTGTTCACTGTGTTCACCCTGATACATGTGTGGAGTAGAATACATGAAACATGAATACCAGAGTACGTATGTTATCTTATGTTCACTTTTATCGAATACTACGCGTTATACGTTGAGACGAAAGGCGAAATACGATACGACACAGAAACACACACTCAAAAAAGAGAGAGAAAAAAGGTACCGAAACCACAAAAAATAGAAAACACATCACACATCACACACTTTGACTTTGACACACACACACACACACAACAACAACAACAACAACAAGGAACGTACGGCTCTCCTGGATCTGGATCCTGGATCGAGAACTCCTTTGCGAACTCTACCATTGTACATTGTACACATTGTACCTGTACCCTGGACCTCTCTCTCTGTGATATGCGAACTCTGGTAGAACGTTGAACCGAACCATATCCGAGCTTTGAATCAATTATCAATTATCACATCACCATTCATAGCTCCATTTTCCATTTTCATAATCCATGTGATGTTCCCATATGATATATATGAAATAAGAAATAACAGAAATTATTATGATACATCGAAGTATATATTATGATCCCTCTTTCGCATTTTTTTTACTTTTTATATTGAGTTCCAATAAATTCATTCACGTACACGTACTTTAAATAACAATAAATTTCAGAATATATAATTATGAGTGATAAACCATCACAAGCGGGAAAATTTAAGCCACGAAAGCCACCCAAGAAGAAAAAAGCAGCTAAAATATCGGTTCCTGTCTCGTCTTCATCAAACCATCAAAATGATGATCGTTCGAATCGGAATGAAATCCCTAAAAGCCGAGATAGATCTTCGGGGGGAAGGGGTGGAGGCAGAGGTGGGCGGGGAAGGGGACGGGGTAGGGGTAGAGGCAGAGGCCGGCATAATATGCCCAAAGGAGCCGTTTTCTTTACTGGTGATGCGACTCATACGGATACTGCGAAGGGGTCTGGAAGTGGCGTCGCCTTGATGCGACCAGCGGCGGCATCATCATTATCTTCTGCAAGCGGTGAGGTTAGAATTAGAAATATATTTGGCCATTTCGGGTCTCATTTGTAAATTATCTCATTCATAGGAATTTTGCGTGCTGGTGAACGGCAAAGAGGCAGTAACAAGGGACTAGTAGCAATGGAAGAAATGGTTGTTGGAGAGATTGAGGGGTTCGATAAGCCTTCTAATAGAAAAAGCATTCTCAGCGATAAACCTGAATACGACGGCCCATCAAAATTTAGTAAAGATGATGATGAAGAGAATGATGGTGTTGAAGCTCTTGGTGTGCCGGAGTACAACTCAGACGACTCGAGCGACGATGAAGATAAGGCTGACATTAATAATACCAATCCAGGCAAAGGCTTGTACCCCCGACAACTACCAATTAGTCTACCTAAACCTATCCATAGTTCGGATTCAATCCTTCCTATGTATGCGTGCCAGCTCAATAAATCTGGCGATGATAATCAGCAGTCTTTGTCCAGTTCAAATATTGATCCACCATATTACGCTCCATTTTTACCATCATCAACTTCTCGCGATGAAAAATTTAAAGAGTCGAAATTTTGGATGCTCTTCAAATTTCCTACACGTATTCCACCACTTGATACGGACAGCTCACTACAAGGACGAAAGATGAAATCGAATGTAAATGCTGAAGAAGAAGTTGAAAATGGAACACCAGATACTGCACTGTTTGCAGGTAGTGATGAAAGAGCTCCTTCAACGCAATATGATGATGCCATGAAAGATATAGCACCTGGTCGTTATGGCAAAATTGTCATATACAAGAGCGGAAAAGCTGTTCTGGTGATAGGTGAAAATGAGGGTTCACAAGTGAAGATGATTGTAAACGAAGGCATCCAGTGTGGATTTTATCAACAAGCAGTTTCTATCAACGCATCGAATGCGGAATATGTTCCGGTTGGCGAAGTTACAAAATCGTTTGTCGTAACTCCAGATATTGATGAGGACTTGATGTAGTTATCTATTTTAATCTATTTTGTAGAGTTGGACCCCGATGGAATATATTAATATATTCCACTGGAATCCCGGGAGTCTGGTATCTCATCTCCCAGGTTTTCTGTTGGGAGTGGTATACGCAGTAAGGGATAATGAACAAAATACATGCAATCAGAGTATCGTTAACACAGTATTGTTAATCTTCATCTACATCTTCACCAATGTAATCCTCAATGCTATCCTCATATACAGATGGGACATGAGGTACATAATTTGATCCAGTCATTGGAGTATAATGCTTACGAAGGATTCGAGAATTTTCTTTTGTAATCATAATACTTTCAGCAACAGTGTCATGAGATACAACTCTACTATTTTGTATCTATTTTGTGCCTCGCTGATACAACTTTTCTTTATGAACTGCTGTCAAAAGAATTCTTCGTTCGGGTTAACCCATCAAACTGCAAAGTAATTTATACCTGGTACAAGAGTAGAAGTTAATAAAATAAAAGCATACAGTTTAAAAAAAAATCAAACCTGTTAGCAAACCAGATTATTTCGCGTCATGTGATGTTCACATTTTGCATTCATTCTTCAATATCTGTTTTTGATTATGGTGGATCGTCACGTACGATTTGAATTTCGTTTTTGTTTTATGCAAGCATATATAGCATATGTGTATATACGTTCTAAAGAGTAGACCTTTATTTCGTGTAATGGTTTACGACGAAAAATGCTATACCGGTATTTGATTGTGACAGTTGAAAATGGACGAGTTCTAAATTGTGTGATTTTTAAATTTTCTCAATTAGAGACGCTAAAAAAAAGCAAAAATTGTTGGAAACCTCGGGTATTCCGCGTTTCCTCACAGCAGTTCAGAGTTAGATGATGTAGAAGTTTCTACGTTGATTCGACAAGTATTTCTTTGACTTTTGTGAGTAATTGAAGCAGCCATGACTTCATCATATGCCCCCATTTTTGAAAGTAAAAAAGCCGCTAGCAACGCGTTGCGCTGAATTACAGCGATTGCTTTATTCAACCCAACTCTATTTTCGTTCAAACCTGTAAATAGGAGAGGAGGAAGCCACAAAATCATTCGGATGACGAATATGTATATCCCCATGATTTCGGCCTCCTGATCACGCGGGGTTAGGATTGTCATTAGTGTTGATTCGCACGTAAAATATCCCCCCACGCATATTCCGCAAATAATAAGATAAATAAAAAAAATAGTTTTGTCATATGGTCCCTTCGTAAGCAAAACACATAAAAAAGAAGACAAAAGCGAAGATGAGGAACATTTTACTTCCAAATATCGGGTCCTTCTTACAACACAAGAGAGAGCCACATCGCGCACCGAGAGCAGTAGACAGATTAAAAATCAGCAGAACAAGTGCACTTTCACCAGTGCTCATGTTCAAGAAAACCTTCGTAAACGTAGGAAGAATCAGTACAAATGATGTTTGACTTGGATTCGCGAACGCAATTGCGATAAAAACCATTTCATTGGTTCATTCACTCTCTTTATTTCATTGCACGTTTGTCTGATCTTATTTAAGCCCGCAACTAAATACCATTCTCCGTTCGGTTTTTGATTCAGCTGAGGCGAATCAGGCAAATGATCTCTCCAACTAAAATGCATAAATGGCAATGAAACTGTAACTGCTAGAAGCTGACCGATAAGTGCTGACGTAATGTCGTCAGCGTGAAATATATGTGCAATAAAGATTAAAAATAAAAGAAATAATGTATTCATCACAAATTTTCCGATCTCAAATGATGAGATAAATTTTGCAACAAGCTTGGGGTCGTTTGAGAGACTAGGGTAATACGCCAAACTAATGAGCGAGTGAAGGAAGTACGCAGGTGGTCCAACCTATGAAAATTTACGTTTTGTTAGCCAACAATATTTAATATCATGATGAAGAATACTTTCATACCACACTGAATAAGAGTGGTATTCTCCACCCACGTATGATGCCCATTTGTGCGGCATTGAAAACTACGAGGCAAACGCCTGTCCAATACCCGATCTTTCTCCTTTCTCTGGAATAATCGACAATTGCGCCTGCGAGAGGCATAAAAATGCAAACAGCCAATCCCATAATCCCGCTAGAGAGGGTAACGAGCGAAGACGGTTTCACACCCCAAATATTAGCGTCGCATTCAATATTGGGCGGCAAGTCGGCACACCCAACTTCCTCTTCGACTGACGATAAAATTGCAACAGATATCGACACGTACGAAGTTGCTAGGGGAGATAGGGCGATATTATCCATCAATAGTCCAACAGCTATACTATTTGCGTTCCAAATTGACGGTGATTCCTTCAAGTCGACGTCTTCATTACATGGAGAAGAATGAATATTATCTCTCTCCTCTTGAGGGTTTAAAGGTTCGAGCCCTTGTTCTCCATCTTCGGCTTCAGGGTATGTCGATTTTAATTCCACTGTTGATAGTACATTTTCATCATCAGTTTTCATTGCAGATAGATGATATCTCTTGATTTTGGTCGGACCTAAACTTTATCTTAGTCTCTTTGAAAAACAAAACCGGGAATGTAAATGATATTGGAGCGATATTTAGGACTAACTTTTCGTGTTCTCGTGTTCTCTCAAGTTTCACAATATCCGCAACATGAAACATGAATAACATTTCAAATACATGTAGATAGATTTAAGAGAAAATCGTTGTATTTCGAGTTTCGAGTGGTATGACGTCTATATGTATGAGACCTATGTTATCCCCGTGGCGTGATGTCCGAAAGCCACACAGGTGGAGTATTGACTATGGGTCATGGGTCATGGGCAGGCCTCTTTATTTACGGACTGATCCGTAAAATCCGTAAATAGCTTATTTACGGCGTGACTCGAGTTTTATTTACGGATTTTACGGATTCTCCATTGACTTGTGTCACTAGGATGTAAAGATCTTGTTTGATTGATAAGCGGAGCTTAGAAATTTAATGAGATCTATTCTAGAATGATCGACATCCGAATTCTGGATCGTGAATCT
>Ga0209092_10004020_pt1 | contig 12442 bp, 4 predicted proteins | sample FraStrMetagenome_FD_187446 | JGI IMG/M metagenome (GOLD analysis project Ga0209092, IMG submission 187446) | Marine eukaryotic phytoplankton communities from Arctic Ocean - Fram Strait ARC3M Metagenome (SPAdes) (version 2) | ecosystem: Environmental > Aquatic > Marine > Oceanic | place: Fram... | reverse complement strand
TAGGAAGAAATATGCTGCGACGGAATCATTGGAGAGCAGATTATTGTCCCAGGTGCAGAATTTGCGTAGAAACACACGATCATTTACTCACCTGTACCCATCAACAGTGTATCGACACTTTTCGATCGTCCATTGAAAAAATGGAAGTATGGTTATACTCCCAGCTTACCCCACCCAAGCTGATTTTAGATATACTTCAACTGTTTACAAATTGGAAACAAGGTATTGAAACAGCAATCTCCACACGCTTTTCACCACCGATCCAGACCCAAATTCACCTTGGGAACAGGCACCTCATTGAAGGACGTATCACAAAACACTTTTCTGCATTCATGGATGATCATTATGCATCGATCCTCTCCAAAAAATCAGGCAAGCGATGGTCAGCAATGTTTATTCAAAAAATTTGAACCCTCATCCGTAAATCACAATGGGAAAATAGGAACACGTTTGTTCATAAGTTAAATGAGGAAGCAGTTAAAACCAGATTACGTGAAACAGAATTCTACGTACGTAGGAAATTGCACCGCGATTAAAAAATTTCAACAAACGCCGACAAAACATCATCTTCACGTTCTCTGATCCAAAGCTACAGGTCACGGATTGACATGCCGGGAGGCCCTATGTCCTCCAGAGGAGGCAGAGGGATGGGCATACGAAAAAACGGGATTATGCGGGGTAGTTTTAGTGCAAAACGAAGTGAAAATCAAGAAATCTACTCCAATACTGGAAATAACTTCACAAATTTGAATAAGGGGCCAATACCAGACCTACATACAGAACAAGAGGAACTTATTATAACTTATTGTGAATTCCAAAGAGGCAAGCCACGAAATGCTCAAGTCACCAAGCGAGTCTGGTTACAAAACCAATTAAAAATTCTTCGCAATCATGATCCTCATCTCCTGATTCTACCCTATGAAGAAGATTCAAAAGCAAATGGAATCAATCATCCAGGTCATGTGCCTCAAACAATGGACCAACTTTCCATTTATTTTCCAAGGATGTATATGCAGAGTGGCCATGTTACTGCTAAGTGTAGGATTCAATCATCAAACCCGATTAATCAACTGAAGTGGAGAGTAATGCCTCAACTCGAGGAATGTAATTATTTTATTCGTCCAACGCAATTGAAAGCCCTCAGAACAGGTAAAGCAGGATGGCTGTTAGGAGCACATCCGGACCTAACATTTCGAGATGGATTCCAGGATATTATCCCAGGTCTCATCAAAGAAAGATTTGGAAAGAAACTAGAGTTCACAATAACTCCAGAAAAAGAAGTCATCATAGTTGGAACAAAACGTGTAGAACAACGTGTGTTAGTTGTGAGGTGTGCACTAGATGAGGTTGAGAATATTAGAGTTTTTTTTACGGAGATCTTTTCGGAACAGTCAGATTTTGAAGTTGGTTATCTCACGCGATACACTTTTATCACCTCTCATCCAGTAGGGTCATGTACAAAACTTCACCTCCAAAAGATTTTAGAAGCTCAAAAAGAATTCCATAAAAAGGTGCACTACTACATCATGTATGGAATAGAAAAAGTTGATACATTTTTTCCAGTTAAGACTGAAACCCCAGTACAAGCGTTACCAAAACACACGGTGGACATTAATGACAATAACAACCATACTTCTACCAATGTAAGCAAAGATATGGATTGTTCAGAATTAAATGCTAACATGAATGGAAACTCTATGGAAACGGATGAGCAAAGCGTCATTTCTCAACCAGATCCAGAAGGTACTTCCAATATTCCTTTGGAAAATGAAGAACAGCAAACAAATGAAGTCTCTACCAATCCACCAGATCATACCACAGCCTCAAGTGACCTACCTTCCAAACAACCATCGATGAGTTTGCGCATACTAATGTATCTATGCTTATCAGAGCAATACAATGATAATTTGTTCCATGCGGTGTATCCAACAACGGAACAAGGTAAACTATACGTCCTTTGCACACAGGGCAATAGGGATGAGGCATTAGTTCAACTGCATCACCTAGAGGAAGCAGCGTCCAGCTACTTTTCATCGGAAGTAATGCAACAAATTTTCGTGGGACATAAAGGCATGAAGTCATATGTGAAGGACTACCCCAAAGTATCATCGCACTACCGCAACTATGCATCTGGTCTTGTAGATATGGTAGGCCTACATGACAACCCTCAGGGAGGGGGAGACACATCCAATCCGCAGGAACAGCAGCAAGCTCGTCGTAATACCTATGACACATCACCATCCAAAGCATCAGTATCGTATGCATCATCGGTACTTAACAACTCCTCTCCTAAGCACAATCAATCTCCAACAAAACGCCACAGGGATGGAGCATATGTCACGCCAGTAAAACACAGTAGGCTTCCTCAAGGATTTGAGTCAAACATCCAGGAAAACAACCAACTCAATGCCACTGTCACTGAAAGTATTGCTCGTATGCGCAACATAGAACAATCCCAAAAGGATCATGATCTAAAAATAGAAGGCATCTCCAAAATGGTCGAGAATTATAGTGGGGAAATGCAATCAATGGGACAGGACATCTCATCTATGGGTAGCGCCTTGGCTTCACACTCTTCCTCAATCAAAACTCTTTTAGAAGCTCAAACAGCACAACAAAAAACAATAGAGAAAATGGATACTACACTCTCCAAAACGCAATCCAACATAAATGAAATTTTAGAATTCAACACTAAGTATATATTACCAGCGTTCACCAAGGCCCCTCATGGTGGTGGGGAGACCCAATCATGAGCTCCTCAAATAGTGCTTCAACAGGTCGAATGCACTGTAAAAAACAGCCGACCTCTTTTTTTTGGATTCCAGATCTATTTCTAATATTAGTAAAAATAATTAGAATTGCCAGTTAATAAATATACTGTGTCTAATTCTCTAGTTATGAATAATCCACCAGAAACATCATCCGTGAATCTTCCTCCAGTGTCAAAACATATAAAAAAAACATTGCAAAAGAAAAAAAACTCATCATATAGAGTGTCACTTCCCAACACGTCTAAGTCGCACCCAGTGCAAATGCGTCTGGGAACATATTTCAAATCCATTGCAAATAACAATGTTACCACACACCCATCCCTTCGTCACATGAATTACGGAAAATCTCAAACCATGTTTAAGTTAAGTTCTAGGATTACAAAAGCAAAATTGAACGGACACAACAGGATGTCTAGTTCCTCTTCTTCAGTTTCCTTGAACTCCCTATCACTGAACGAATCTTCTTCCTACCTTTCATCAATATCTCCAACCAAAACAACTTTTTGGTCGTATTGTTCCTCGTCACAATCGAAACAATCTCAATTGCAAGAAACTATTCTTAAAAGAGATGAAGTACCCAGAGACTTGCCTTCCAACTATGGTGCTTCATCCAATGAGTCCAGTTTATCGTCCAAGAGGACATCCATTCCATCGGAAGAGTCTGACTCCATGTACATGCCATCGCTTAGCAACACGGAAATTGATCCCATCATACCTCCTAGAATTACAAGAGCGCAAAGGCGCCAATCTCCATCAAAGTCCGCCACTCCTAAATCTTCATCTCTGTCTCTTACCAATTCTCCAGTCTTACTTCTCCCAGTTATTCCGCACATCCCACAGGACATAGAACCGTCTCCACATCAATCACGAATGATGTCTAAACCAAATGTTTATTTGGAATTTGATTCAGGCTCCCTTGTATCTTCAGGTGCCATGAATATCCCCGTTCATAATTCATCACAATCTCGGCAAATCCCAACTAAAGCCAATCTCGATAAAGTGCAACAATTGTTACAGGAACTTTCTTCCAATGCGAGTGATCTCCAATCTCTTCGATCAGAGTATACAAAAAGAAAAAAATTTATTGATACGACTCTTGAAGAGTTGTCCTTGTCTAGCGAGTATAGCATTCTCACCAACCGCACCATCCCCCTTCATCAAAAAAGTGAGACAGACGCACAGTCGACCGCTTCTACATTTTCCAGCTCCACTACAAGCACTGTGCCTCTAAGACCAGTGCCAAGATGCCAAGCGCACTCAAATCGCTATTTCACTGACTCGTCCACAAGCCCTATATCTCGACAAACATCCAGTAGTTCGAATAGTGAACCGCAATCGTCAACCTCGCCTCATCCTATTCCTTCCCAAATACGGTGCAACACTAAAATGCTTTCCTATGCTGATTCCACAGAAGCCTCTCAGATGCGACATGAAGCAGCGCGGTACAAGACACCGCCATTCGTTGCCCATATCTTGGACGATCGTTTTATCACCCAAGATAGCTCATCCGCATCATCCGCGCAGTCAGAGTGCAGTCAAATTTTACCGCAACAGCCTTCCGTTGCTAAGCCTCCATCCGAATTACCTCCAACAACGTCTCCCAATTCCAACCCGCCTAATTTTCCTAGTGATACCCCAGAGATGGATGGGATACCAGTGCATCCCACAGTGTGTTTGAATACACCACAACAATCAAGCAATTGTCCAAGCGTAACTCCAATGATGTCTGGCAAGTTAGACTTGCCAGTTAACAAGAACAAAGATTCTATAAGAATCATAGCGCAAAATTGTAGAGGAGCATTCCACCTGGCGAAAAAACATACTGATTTCTACATACCTTGTATGGAGTCCCTCCAAGGCTATTCACCGGATGTCATATGCTTAAGTGAAACTAACACAGACTGGAGGGTACGCGACAATGGGTATGATGCGGACCTCATGAATAGGGCAATATGGAGTCCAAGTCCCACGAAGACTGCAGTTGCATCATGCACATGGAAAAATCTTAAAAAAACATCCTATCAACCTGGAGGAGTACTTTCGACGTGCATGCAGTCCATGCCATCTAGGATCAGAACGATTTTTCGTGATCCATGGGGAAGGTATATTAAAATAATTTACCAAGCAAAGGGAAACCGAAATATATCACTATATAACGTGTATAGGACGAATCCAGGCTCACTATCAACATCGGGCATAGACACGGCATGGATGCAACAATGGCAGTGTTTAAAGGATACAAATGACCCATGTGATCCGAGACAGCTATGCATTCTTCATTTAATAGCCGAAATTCAGAAAGATTTTGAGAAAAATATTCATCCCATTATAGTGGGTGATTTCAATGAAACTTTAAGTCAATCCTCGAAGAATGGACTTCAAACCCTAATGACTTCCTGCAATTTAGTCCAAGTGTACCAGGAACTTGTTGGGTTCGTTCCATCTTCTCGACACAACAATCGTAGCGTGTTTCACTTTTTGGCGTATAGACCGTTGCTCAAATATGTAGTGAAAACAGGTATTCTTCCATCTGAGACGGGATTTTACACATCTGATCATATTCCCTTCTTTGTCGACTTTCATAAAGATCTTTTCAATTATAAAGAATCGCCAATTGTGCCCTCAAATTTGAGAAAATTGAAAATGTACGACTCCCCTAGTGTGGAGAAATACATATGCTATATTAAAGATCAAATGCATCACCATAACATTCTTCAAAGGTTTTTGAATCTGCAGGACTATGTTAAAATTCGAGCATTTGATATATCAGCAGAAAAGGAATTGGAATTATTGGATCAACAAATGACTCAGATCCGACTCAGAGCAGAAAAGCGTTTATGTCCGGACCCATCCAGATTCAAAAATGCTTCGAAGATGCAGATACAAGTTCATAGAATAAGACATCTGGTGTCTATACAAAAATTCTGGAAAATGGGGTTAGATTTTTCACATCTTGTTTGCGAATTAAAATCATATGGTTTAGAGGATACTGACTTATCCTCTATTATTAAACTCCAAGAACGCATTTCAAAAGAAAGGACTGAACTTAAATTTCTACATGAAGAAGAAGATGTCGTCCGCACTGATCATTTGGAATATCTGTACGAAAAAGCGATAGAGGTACAAAACAAGGAAAAAGCTTCCATTATTAAAAACATGAAAATGAGGGAAAATCAAAAAAGATCCTGGTCGAAAATTAGGTATGTTACAAAGTCCACTTCAAATCGGAATATTGAACGACTTGGAATTCCAGAGGGTTTTGAAAATAAGACTACTGCAGCCATTTGGGATTACTTGTCAACTCCAGGAGTAAAACCAACCTATACGTATATCAACGATCCATACGAAATAGAAAAAAGATTAATTGCATGGCAGTACCATCATTATGGGCAAGCAAAAGAAACACCACTTGCCTCACAGTATTGGCATGAACAATTGGATCCTCTTCAGAAATCAGACAATGAAATGGACGAGATTATGACAGGAGAACTGTTTCGTCAAAGCAACTTACCATCAGAATCCAAAGATTTCCTTAGTCATATGACTTCCAATATCCAACCAGTTATGCATCCAGATGCACTTAACATCACAGATATAGTTTTTAAAAAGTTCTACAATAAGGCAAAAGAATCTACATCATCTTCACCATCCGGACTTCATTTGGGGCATTGGAAGGCAGGAGCGGCTGACAAGGACATTTGTATGGTACTTTCAGGGATAATCAGGATTGCAGTTCAAAACACGTATACACTCGAAAGGTGGAGAAAGGTAGTGTCCATCCTGATGGAAAAAGTGCAGGGTCAACCCAATATAAACAAATTCCGAACTATCCACCTATTAGAGTCGGATATGAATTTTGTCCTCAGATATATATGGGGAAGACAATTCATGCGCCATAACGAAAAAAATAATGCATGGCACTCAAATCAGTATGGATCAAGAAAAGGGATCCAAGGGCAATCAGCAACTCTGAACAAAGTTCTTACGTTGGATATTAATAGGTACTATGCTGAGCCTGCTGCCATAGTAGACAATGACGCAAAAGCATGTTATGACAGGATGATTCCTGTACTGCTTTCCTATGCTCTGATTCGACTAGGACTGCCCAAGGCGTTGACAAGATTCATGTGTAGATGGCTTGAACAAGCCACTTACTGTATCAAAACTTCCAAAGGCATATCCAAGTTTAAGTATGGATCATGCATTGAATCGTACCTATATGGTACAGGACAGGGAACTGGATGGTCTCCTCCTAACTGGGGGGCCATAAGCGATCTTATAAGTACGGTAATGGGAAAGAATACTCCAGGGATGAAACTCACTCACCCAAACAGAAAATTCTATTCAGATAGAAGTTATGATGCATTCGTTGATGACGTCAATGGAGGTCTTACCTCAGACGGACTGTACACATTCCATCCGTCCCCAACAAGTACTGTTCCCCTCTTGCAAACTATATATGAGCAGATACAAATAAATGTTCAATATTATTCCAGGCTTTTATTCACTAGTGGAGGCAAATTAGCGCTCGACAAATGCAGGATTTATATATTGGAATATGTCTGGAAACTAGGCAAACGAAAGATGGTCAATACAGCAGACAAGTACGAGGATATTCAATTGAATCAAACATTTCAGGGTAGCAATGATACAATAAAACTCTTGAATCCAGATGTAGCCAGAAAAATGCTGGGAGCCTACGTGGCACCAGATGGGAACACAAAACTACAATACAAAGTGTTACATGAGTTATCCCAAGAGTGGGGTCAAAGAGTAGCAAGCGGATACCTCAACCGTTTTGATGTCCAAAATAGTTTTAAGATGGGTTTAATACCAGCATTGCAATATCCTCTAGGCATAGGAGTTCTATCCGAACACCAGTGCAATCAATTATTAGTACCTGCTATGTCTATCCTACTCAACAAAATGGGGGTAGTTCGTAGTATTAACAGGGAGATAGTTCATAGTCCTATTTTGTACGGGGGATTTGCTCTCCCGAATCTGTATACAATACAGGGGTATCATAAGGTGCAAATGATGCTGGGTCATGTTCGAAAGAAGGACACTACTACAGGAGATCTCATAGTTATTGCATTGGCTACGGCACAACAAGAAGTAGGAGTTAGTCAACCTATTTTATCTCTCTCATTTTCCAAATATCAAAGTTTATTATCTGCTTGTTGGCTAAAAGAATTCTGGCGCTTTATCAGTTCCATTTCAGGTTCATTTCGCTTACACTCCACCTGGACTCCTCCTCCGTTATATGCAAATGATCTAAACATAATGGAAAAAGTCATTATGTGGGAAATACCGGATGACAAAAAGTTCATTATAAACGCGTGTAGACTGTATTGCAAAGTTTATTATGTGGGAGAACTTTATGAAGCAAATGGAATAAGAATGAAGAAACACATTTTAAATATGTCTCAGGAATCATATCATGATGATAAATTTCCAGTCATGAGCCTTCCACAAAGTTTCAAAGAAACATGGATGTTTGCAATTCAAAAACTTCGGAAAGACTATCCCTCAGCATCTAAGTTTGGAGCTCTTCTTCATGGCAGATGCTTCAAATATAGGATGATGGACGATATGAGTACAATCTTCAAATATTCTAAGGGAAAAAAAATATCTATCTATAAGTTGAGTCCTTCACCCGGGAAAGATCTAACATATGTCGAAATAAGAAAATCACAGAATTCTCAATCATGGGAAGCTACAGCATCTTATGCGATCACAATAGATATCGATCCATCTAGTTTAAAATTACGACTTCGTCACTATAGAAGAATTAAGCCCAAGATACCACTGCAATTACCAAGGTCTCTCTTTCAACTAAACTCAATAGTACAAAGTACCTCCCAAATGGAACAAAAAAAATTCCTAGAACTTCTACATTCACATCATCCTTCGATTGTCAGAAATATAGGCAAAGTACATTCAATGCAATATCTTCGCCAACTGGCAACTGCTCTCCGGAATGACTCACTGATTGGGGTGGGGGATGCATCTGTAGATCAACAGAGGATGGGACACGCATACATCTTAGAGACGAAGCCACCAAAGTACAACATGCAAGGGGTAGCCCCTGTGGACTGCGTAGAAGAGGATCAGACTAGTAATAGAGGAGAGAGCTTTACTGTTCTTGCCATATGCACGACAGTCAACATACTGTGCAAACTCTATCAAATAGATAAGGGTTCGATAGTGATATACTGTGACAATAAAGAAGCACTACGAAGAAGACACTTATCAACTAGCACCTTTACATCTTTGAGCAAAAGAGACATAGATGTGAAAATGGCGGTAGAGCACATGGTGCTTACCTCCCCAGTATCGTTTTCGTTCCAACATGTACCAGGTCATGCGGATGATGATCCAGATTTTGTCTATGAACAAGCCACACAACAGGTGCAGAGGAACATAGATATGCACAATCTGGTAACTGAGTTCATGAAGCATCCTCCTTATCAATTTCGACCTACAAATATCACTCCATTTTTACCACATCAACAAATAGCCCTCACTCTTCATGATAGAATAATTTCAGGAGATATACAACAGCATATTGTTATGGAGAGACATGGTTTGGATATGGAACAAAGGCTATATAATCAGAGGAACATAAAGCACAGTGATCAACACATAATAGACTGGCCGGCGTTGCGCTTAGCTATAAAGAACAAAGACACGCTGGGAAGAATAAATGCAACAAAAATTCTACATAATCTTTGGCCGACTATGCTTACCTTAAAAGACAGGAATACAGGTGTCTCAGGCCTATGTCCACGGTGCAAAAAACAGCAGGAAACAGTTCAACATGTGTTTCAGTGTGCAGCAAGACCGTCTGTCGCAGCTTTCAGGGAATCAATTTCTCGTTTTCGGAAACAGCTAGTGAAGTTAAAAACTGCCAAACCAATTATACTGGCACTTGTTGAACTCCTAGTGGCATTTGGGCAAAATCGACCTCCAATTTGCCCTGCTTTCAGTTATGGAGATAAACAAAAGCACAATATGCTAGTCAGAATATTCCAAAACCAACTCCTACTAGGCCAAAACTCACTTTATGCAGGTTATGTTTCGTATAAATGGTCGATGCTCCACTCATCCTACGTGATAAAATCAAATACTCGTCCTCTTTTTGATGTCAGTTGGTCGTCAAAAATCATTGAAGCTTTGTGGGAATTCTCAACATCAATTTGGCGCAAAAGATGCTTGTTAGTTCACAAGAAGAATCCCGAACAACATATTTCCCTCAATGATGAAGAACTTAGGACTTCTATCCGAACGTACCTAAAATGCAATCGTAATGAGCTGTCTCCAATCGAAAAGAGCCTTCATTTGAATATCTCCTCCAATATCGTCAGAGCTTCAACAGTCACCTTAGCCAGATGGCTCCATCTCCTAGCGGAAGAACGTGCTAAGACCATACGCCTCAAACGTACCCAACAGATAAGTAAAGGTGGGACTCGTCCGATCACTGGTTATTTTCAGAGACGAGTTCCCACCTTAAATCGGGAAAATTTTTAACAATACCAATCGAACAGTTTCTCATCACAATTATTTGAGGGTGAAAAGATAACTATTTGTCAATTCACTTATGTTGACAGTACCGTCAGTCCTGAATGAGTAGATATGCTACAGAATCTTCTGTAGTAGACAACAACATTTCTGGAGGGCCTTTTTTTTAATTTTTTGAATATTTTTTATGTTGCAGGTTACACGTACGTGTATTCCTATATTAGTGAAATTTAATAAATCTCATCCCTAGGGTGAGTCGCGGTAGCGCAAGTCTCGTACAAAGGAGCTTGGCTGCGCCGCGTAAGAAAATATAATACTAAATTGTCTAAACCAGATTACGTGAAAACCTTCAACAAGATCTCACCACCATGTACCTCTCCAATCTGAAGGAAAATCTTCTCCATAATGACCGTCACTTATATGATCGTACATTATCGGAGCTACTCCAATCCCCAAATGCGCATTTAATGGCCTGGAATGAAGAAATGCGAGTTGCACTAGCCGAGCGAGATCGCCAATTCCATCCTGACCAACAACAACAAGCAGCGTATATGCACAAATGGCTCGACCGATCACGTGATCACCCACCGATGCAGCAGCAGAAAAAGAAGCGCCGAGTGTCCACAAGAGTGAGAAAACGTATATCTCTCCTTCACCAGCGTCAATTGAAAAGGAAACGTCCTATTCCACATCCAAGTGACGAAGAGTCACAATCGGAAAAAAGAAAACGATAAAACACTTTAATGTTTTCGAAACAAATCAAAATCATGGTAACAAGTATGCTCTTTTCCGTATTTTATGCATACGTAAACTGAACCCATCATTTTGGCCCCGTTGTATACAACACTCAACCGAGTATAATTTTAGGTCCCCTAGTACACCGCAGGGTGCTTCGCACCCTGCCGTGAGTCGCCCTCACATGCGGATGAGGCGACTAAAAGTCCGTTACAGGCAATAATTTGTAGCATAATATAAATTATTAATCAATGAGTTATTTATTTATTTATCTATTTGAGATTAAAGATGTTTGCAAAAATATGAAACCAAAATAATGTTCAATCATGTTGACTCTCATCAATATGATGATGTTTCGTTTTCGGACCTACCACTCCTGCTTCAACTTAATAGTGTCGCAGATGAATTAGCTGGAAAATAATATGATATGAAGCCCCCACCGTCAGTGGCAAGTATACCTCACTTAAAAGCAAGTATAATCACATTAAAAAACAATGACTTTCGACTCACCTCAAATATTTCTGATGAACTAAAAAAACTTCGAAGAGATCACGAAGGCGAAAAAGCAACCCTGAAGAGTTGGGACATTAAAAGCAAACATGCCTCAAAGATTGACTGGGTTGCCCTGGACAAAACTATGACAACATGTAACAAACAACAATATGGAGGAGCAGTAAAATGTGAGCACCGATTGTGGGATACATCTAGGAGAAAACAGGATTGGGGACAAGGGATGAGTGGTATATGCACACATTGTAATCAGGAGAAGGAAACTTATGATCATGCATTGCAGTGTCCAGCTACAAGAAAGATTCGAAAAATATTCTTCAGTGAATTGAATGCTGGGATGAAAAACATTAAAGCATACTCCCTTCTCCAACGGTGGGTCATGATAATGATTCAACAGTGGGCCGGTGGTCATCCAATAACTTTGCCTCCCAAGTCAATGCTAGTAACAAGGTGCATCCGGAGAGCAATGAAACGCCAAAAGAAGTTGGGGTATAATAACTCCCTTTGTGGAATTTTATCTGAGAAATGGGATGAAGTTCAACAACAATTTGAGAAAACGAAAAATAAAGATAATCCGGGAAAATTTCGACTGTATCATTGGAGCCGAGTTGTGTCTAAACTCTATATAGAATGTTGTGTCAAGATATGGAGATATCACTGTGAGATGGTTCATTTAAAAAAAGAAGGTAATGTAGGTGATGTATTACGCTCTAAATTACCTGCCTATGTATTATCATTCCAAGATACCTCATGGTTATTACGATCCCGTGATTGTCACTTAACGCCAATCTGTTAACGGCACTTATTTTTGATTCGGTATACCGGTTTTGGACTTTGCGTAGTATACCGACTAGGTTATGACTCCACTAAATGGTATACCGAATATTTCGTTTTTTTTAGATAAG
>Ga0209092_10004017_pt1 | contig 12448 bp, 18 predicted proteins | sample FraStrMetagenome_FD_187446 | JGI IMG/M metagenome (GOLD analysis project Ga0209092, IMG submission 187446) | Marine eukaryotic phytoplankton communities from Arctic Ocean - Fram Strait ARC3M Metagenome (SPAdes) (version 2) | ecosystem: Environmental > Aquatic > Marine > Oceanic | place: Fram... | reverse complement strand
CCGAAAGAACCGGTACATTTTTATAATAAATAAGATTAAGTTTGTCGGTTGCCGTCATCGTTGGAATTGGTTGAAATATAAACTTTCTTTCTTCTCTTGCAAAAATCTCTGGGCTTCCACTTGTTATAAGTGAGCTACGCAGCTCAGTTAAGCTCACACGCTCTAGCGGATTGTTATTATAAAAAGCATATTTAAGTTCAAGAAAATCGGCAGGAATGTCAAAAGCGCCGTTGCTGTCTAATGTTATTGATATTGTTTTTTCGATGGTCGGTATGCGTACTTCTTGCGACAGCCGATCTTCGGCCAACGAAATAAAATCTGGTATTTCTGATGTAAGGTCTGTTCTGTTTAACCAGTTAGCAATTGAGGCTTTAAGCCCGTCATATGTGGTTAAACTCATAATCGGCCACCGCCTGTTCGCAAGTAAGCCCACTCTGGTGAATTAAGTTTCTTTTTAATACGCTTTTGGTCTTCCCGGTTGGGAGCCATGACGTTAATTCCCTCTTCCATCCACTGCATTACTACCACCGAGGGAATGCTGGCAACACGAACATTTTCACCCATCTTTTGCCCTTCAGCTTGTTCGCGTGCGCGTTTGTTTTCAGCAAGAATACCGCTGATATCCTGAGAATGAGATATCGTTAGACTGTCATCATTTTGATTGTGGTCTATGTGCTCAAATATTTTGTCTGACATGTGTACCTCAGAATAAAAATAAAAGGACAGCCCCCGAAGGGACTGCCCGTTCTTACTATTTAAGCAGTCAATGCTTCGATAAGACCTGACGCCTTGTCGTTCTCGCAAACAAGAGTCTGCTCAGTCAACATTTGACGCTTGTCGCTATCGCCGACCTTGGCAAGTACGACAGTCTGCATAGGACGCAGAACCGCACGAGACCAATACTCAGTGTCCAACACAAGGCAAGTGTTAGCCGCAAGAAAGCGATTTACTACTACTGAAACTTGTCCGAAAGGACTTACGTAAATATTAACCGCGTTAGTAATAGTGGTTCCTGTACCAAAGTCACGCTCTCGACCAGCACTAGCTGCAAAGTTAGCAACCACGACTGAGTGAGATGGAGTGACCTGTACCTGGTTAGGATCGCCACCCTCGTTGTAAACTTTCTGCAAGACATCGAGCAGTAAAGTCTCAGTGAACGCTCTGTTAGCGCCAGCGGTGTTTGTGGTAGCCGCATTGATTTGGTTCTGTGCAGACTTTAACTGTCGCGCAGTTCCAGCCGCTCCAGCAGTACCCGCTTGCAAAGCACCGACGAAACTATGCTCTATATCACGCCGTAATTCTTTTCCTTTTTTAATGATTTGGTAACTTAATTCTGTACCTCCGCGTCCATAAGTAGCAACAGAATCAGCAGTTCCAGAAGTCTGCACAACCTTGGTGAAGATTTGGGTTGATGCGTTTTTCATCTCTGTTTGATCGACGCTAGACGCTCCGGCATCTGCCCCTTCGACTGCGGCATTTGACGCTACGGCTGCAAGTGAGTCCTGCTGCCATTGATGCAAAGTAGCCGTTGCTGTGCTTGTACCGATTGCAGATGTAAAGGGAGTCATAGTAGGAGACACATCATAAATAATGTCTTCGATATCTTCTTTTTTACCTACCTGATTGTAGGTTTTGTATGTTCCGGCAATTGTAGCCATGTTGAAAATTCCTTAATTAAGAGGTTCTATTGAGGAGGGCTTGAACCGCGTCATCCACTGAACCGGATTTCTTGAGACGTTCTCTTGATTTACGATATGTCTCTTTCTTTCCTAAGTCCTTGGGTTCGCTTTTCTGACCCGACAAAGTTTTTTTAGGAGATGCTTTTACTTTCTTTTGCGTCTCCGATTTAGCCCGGTCGAATTGCATAGCTTTGTACATCGCCGTAATGGATCGATGATCGGTAATACCGTTGAATTCTTCGCTAGAAACACCTAATGCGCTTTTAGCGTATTCTCCAATCGAGTAATACACATCATTATTCCAATTTGGAATTGTAGATTTCAGGACAGTCAGACTTTCGGCAGCTTTCTCTTTCACCAGTGTCTGTTGTTGATCTTGAACTCGCTTTTGATGATCGTTCGCTTGAGACTTTATAAAGTTGTAAGTCTGTTGCGTCTGCTCATACATAGCCTTCGCTTGCTTATATTGATCCGGGTTTTCAACCGCCGCTTGCTCCCAATTCACATTATCAAAGCGTGAAAGGTCTGCTCCCGATGCGGTTAAGAGGGCGCTAAGTGTGGATTCGTAAGACTTGCTTTGTTCTTCAGCGGCCTTACGCTGTTCGGCAACAGCTTGCGTCTTCTTTGTGTAATCGCCTTGGCGTAAATAGCCCAGTTTAATCTCTTCAACAGACAGCGCCTCGCCGTCCACTTCGATCATACCCTCGGTTATTAACTCAGGTTCTTTTTCGCTTTCTTCCGCGTCTTCGTCGGTTGGGTCTTCTTCGACCTCGTCGGATAACTCGTCTTCTTGCTCAAGTGCCTGATCCTCCTCGATTACTTCGTCAGTAGCCTCTTCAGCTACCTCTTCCTCGTTGCTAGGCTCTTCGGTTTGGTCTTCTGACTCCAATACAGCCGTAAGTCTTGAGATAATGTCACTATTATCGACTTCAGGTGAGTCCGTTGCGGTTTGCTCGTCTGACATCAAATTTCTCCTATTTTAACCTACTTCTTGTGGTAATGCCAAGTTGTAGTTGTTAACCAGACCAGCAAGCTGCTGAACAAACATCTGACCCGCTTTGAACATCATGTATAGCCTTTCTCGCTCTTCTGCCTGATCCAGCGGTGTTGCAAGTATTTGCTGTACTAAACTGGCATTTAATTCATCAAACGCAGTATTAAAAGCTGTACTCTCTAAAAGCTGTACCGCTGAGTCAGCTAGTTCTGCCTTCTCGCCCAAACTCAAATCGTCGTTATTGTTCATGTCAACTCCACTGATGTGGTTAGTTAAGAGACTACTCAGCGCAGTCTCGTTGGTGGCCTCGGTAAAGTGGTATCTTTATCTACCTTGCCTTCTTTCCATTTCTGGAAATCATCAAACGCTTGCTTACACGTTTTTTTCTTTTGGTGCTTGTCCCTACTCGCTTTCTTGACAAACTCCTCAAGTGCTTCCTGATTTATAGTCATCGCTTATCCTATGCTCACGTTTCTGTTTTGAACCTTCTCCAAAGCCAGCTCTTTCTCGCTCATCTCCATGTCGTGGTTTTGCTTCTCCACATCCATCAATAAACGACTGTCTTTCTCTTCCTCTTGATGCTGCATATTCTCAAACGCTAACATCATCTTGTTTTGCTCTTTAACAACATCAAGCTCAAGCTGGCCTTCCATAACGCCGACTTGCCTTGCGGTCATACCGGCGTTGAATTTTTCGACTTCTGCTTGTTTAGCTTGCGCCTCTTGCTGCGCTTGTTGCTGCTGTTGCTGCATCTGTTGGAACTGAGGACTACTAGGATTAAATAAATACATATCCGCTGACTTGATGTTTAGCAGCTCAAAGGCTCTACTGAGCATAGCGTGACGCTGTTGAGTACCGTACATGCCTCCCAGTGATGGGTCTTGCGGGTTCATCGTGAATTGTTGGTCTAGGCTTAACAACATCTGAGCTTCTTGCGCTTGCTCTTCAGGCGTTAGCGCGACTGCCACAGACATCTCAGTACGATCACCTAAAAATTGTGGGTTGATAGGAACAAACTGGCCGTCTAGCTGAACCATTTTTTCTTGCTTTTCGTTTTCAACGGCTAACTTGTAAAGATCGAACATCAAAGGCTTTAAGAAGTTCTCTGCCAGATTTCTAGCCATAACCATTATCCGACGGTTACTGGCATTCATAAACTGGGTTATTAAGTCAGAGCTGTTCTGCTTACTCACAACCGTAGAGTCCATACCCCTAGCCATGCGGCTCATACCACTCCGCGCTTCTTTCTCAACCTCTAACGATTCCATCGCCTGAAACACGCCGTTTGATAAACTTGGCATGGGCATAGGTCGTACAACCGATTCAGGATTCGGCGAATTCACATCGATCACTGCACCGACGCGATTGTCCAGTAAATCTCTAGGATTTTTTACCAAGGACAGGTTTGCAACAAACCGTGAGGTGTTAGTCATAAAGGTGTGATCTACCACGCCACGCTTTAAACTAGACTGCGTTTTCTGGATATCACATAACACATCTGCAAGGCTCATACCGTAAAAGCGGTGCGGCAACGGGAATGGTGTGAAGTATCTGAACGGCTTCTCGCTTACCATCTCAATATCAAGAATGGTGGTGCGGCTGTGCAGCACTTTTAAATAAACACACTTCTTTAGATCAGAGCGATACTTTTTAAGGTACGACTCGTATATCGTGACATACTGCCTGTCGTTGTCAGACTCGTAACCGTCTTCGCTTCCGAACTCATCCACCGAATCACGGGCTATTCTGCCCTCATCGTTTAAATTGTCTTCGCTTAACTTATCAACCAGCTCTGGGTCATACCCTTCACTTAACAACTCACCGCGTGTGCGGCTTGTGCGGTGTGAACAAAAGTCAGCATCATCCTCACCGGTGGCACGCGGTGTGATTAAAAAGTCTTCAGGCGGTATTGACTCAACACACACCTTTGACTTGTCAATCTTCCTTGCAATCTCACCGCTGTACATGATCTGTTGAATGGCGATAGGCTGTCCGGTTTGCGGGTCTTGCACTTGAGCCATGACAGCCTCTTCCGCAATCTCCATGATCGTGACAGCAGGGTCGGATGCCAGCATAGAAAAACTAGCCTCATCTAAACCCTCAAACGTCTCTTCCTCATACTCGTAATAGTTTTTGTAATACCTTTTTACGATACCGGTCTTTGCAACCAGTGCATCGTGAATAACATCGTGCAGAATCTTGCTACCTTTGTTCTCTCTATAGAAAATAAAGTTAGTCAGTGCGGTTGCCATCTTCGCTGGCACAAAGTCCTCTGAGGTTTGCGGATCAAAGCGGCACACGTTGCGGTCAGCGGTGAACGTCTCCATCAACATCGCTTTCACGCTTTCCACTGCGTCAAAAACGTCCATAGACACATGCTGTGAACGACCGGGTCTCTCGTTCCCCATCGGCTTACCGTAGTAATATCGGTATCCTTTATCCCGCTGCTCACCTATCTCGCTTTCAGCGTATGAGTCTGCGGCACTAATGCTGTTCTCAAGAGTAGCTATTAACTCTCTTTCATCGATATCAGTAGTTATATTCATAACTGGTGTGGTTACCTCGACCTGTTGTCATTTGCTCACGCTCGGCTTTATTCTGCCCAAAGCGAGTCACTGAAATTGCTGCATAACGAGTAGCATCTATCAAATCGTCATGCTCTTTGTGTATCTTTCCTTTTTTCCGGTGATACCGCCGAAACTCCTCAAACCAAGGAGCCAAATTGTTGAACACCTGTAAGCGCCCAGTTCTGAATCTTTCTAACATTTCCATCAATCCCGGCTCAACGTAGTTAGTGCCATCAGGATTTGTAAACCGTCCGATCATCAACACCCCCGCCTCTAAATACATCTCTGCCAGCGTGCGACCGCTGCCCTTCTCTGTGTTATCACCATCGTGTGGATAGATAACAGGGATGTCCTTGCCGCGACTCTTTATCACCGTGGCGTGTACTGCGGGTATCTCGCCCTCCTTCTTATAGGCGTCATACACATAAATAGTGTCGTTATCTGGGTTATAAGCCGTCCAGACACACGTTGTTGGGTGCGTTATCCCAAAGTCCACCGCTGCAAGTTTTTTAAAGTGCGCGGGAATCTCAAACGGATCACACTGGATAACCTCTTCGGCGATGGGGAACACCATGCCCTCACCGAGAACCGGAATACCTTTACTCCGCATATCCCTCTGGTACTCAGGAATAGCAGCCAATAACTGCTCACGCACATCCTTATCCAGATGCGGTGCATCCTCCCATGTCACATTCTTTAGGTACTGCCCCTGAACCGGGTGATCCATAAACTGGCTAACCAGTTCAGTCATCCCGTTCTCAGGAGTTAAAGTACCGACGAGGTAACCACCCTTCCCGTCATTACCGGTCGCTGTTCGCGTGAGACACTGTGGGTATATTGCGGTGTCGGTTGGTTCCTCGTCGATCCAGATATAGTCCTGACTTGACCCCATAAGGACATGCTGTCCCTGCGTGTAGGACTTAAAACTTACAGTCGAAGTGTTTCCAGTGGCATACCGCACAGCCACATCTCTTGGAAGCCTTGGCGTACCCATAGCCGGTGTGACTTGATAGATAAGCTTTTGCGGTATAAGACCCGAACCATCAAACTTACCTTCACCAAGGTAGGTGCCGATTAACTCCTTAACGATTACATCGCGAAGCTGCTCACCAGAAACACCCAGACACCAAATCTTAGTAGGACGGGTAAATCTGATCCCCTCCCACCAATCTGGATATAAACCTGTTAAATGGTATGCAACCTCTGCTGCTTGAGAGGCCGTTTTGCCGACGCGGTTTGCAGCCATAAGCATTCTCTGCTTATTGGTCTTGCCAGCCTTGTAAAATTCTTCTTGCCACTCATAGGGCTGGAAATAGGCGAGACGGTTTTGCGCTTTGTGAACTTTTACTATACGAATGGCTTCCGCTATTTTTTCCGCCTTATTTTTTTGTGAGGCGGTGAGCTTTGAAGCCGGTTTTTTTGAAGTCTTTCTCTCAGACGCTTTTGCCATTATTTGCGCCCTATATGTAACGATATATATGGGGGTGTACTGCTCCAGGTGGGAGTCCCAATTTTGCGAAACGACCTCAAAACCGCAAAACCTGACCGGCTAGTGTGCCGAAGATTGTACCGAATGACCATAAGCCATTGATCTATAACGATATTCATCTTATCAGGCATAAGATAGTCTACAGACTCGACGGGTCAACGCCCGCATCCTTCAGAGCTTGCAGTGCAGCGTCGATGTCGTGAGTTACTTCGATGCCGCCGCTTACGTTAGCATCTACTTCGGTTCTATCGCGCCAACCGCCTCGGTTCTTCAGGTAGAATATCTGCGCTGAAGTGTTAGGCTTGTCAGCCGTTGCGGATTCAAACAGGGAATTAGTGACAGCCGAGATGCCCGCTTGCTTCCCAGCCTTTAAGGTGGTGCAAAATGTGTGGTCGTCGCGTTTGCGAGCGGCGACTGTTGACAAGGATATGCCAAGGCTTGTCGCTATCTGATCTTCCGATAAGCCTATCTTTGCTAGGTCGTAGAGCTTTTCGTAATCAATCTCTATCTTGTTCGCCAATGTTGTTACTCCTCGTTACAGCGTGAATGACGCCGATTATAACGCAATACAACCATTAGTTGTGTGTCCGTAGTTCTGTTGTCTAGATTGGTTGACTGATTAGCGGGTGTTTGATTTACCCTGTGCGAGCTACAGGCCACGCCAGCTCTACGTTTCAGAGGTTTTACTGGCCGCCGCACGGGTGCCGCACGGGTTAACAGAATCTACCCGTGCGCCTGTAAGCCTTACAGCGCGTGGGTTACAGAGGGACGCACGGGACGCACGGGTAAATGTGCTCCAAGTCGGTAGGAATTTACACGGGAGCACGGGGAGCCTATATACCTATATTATTTCTTATTAAATAAAAAAAGAGATTAACCTGTTCTTCCCGTGCGCCGCCAGTAATGGCGAGGGTTTCAGAGACGCACAACCACCTGATTTTACCCGTGCGTACCCGTGCGTTTGGCCTTATCCCGTGCGCCTCACCGCCTCACCGCCTTACACCTTCAAATCATCTCCGGCTATCAATGCTAAGAAAACAACGCAAAACACACAAACAAACAACATCACACACCTCACAAGTTAAAGTGCGTGCATTGTAATAAGTGGTAAGGACACAACGTAATGATATAAATTTATGAGGGTTATGCGGTTAGAGGTATTCTTCCATGAAGTCTATCTTCATTAATTCTATGGCACCCAGAACGGATACGACAGGTGTTCCATCGCTGTGCCAGGAGTTGGACACTTGACCATCATTGTCGATGGCAACGACCGCAAAGGCTTTGATGTTGTTATGCATGGAGTACTCGCAGAAGTCGGAGAGGCTATTAAGTAGAGCCTGAGAGGTTCTGCTGCTCACAGGCTCTTGGGCTTTACTCTTGACCTTCTGGGTTATATCGACGATTTTCAAGTTCTCTCCTCATTTCAAACGAGCGTTGTTTATCAAGAAACATCAAGAAAGCACCGTACATCAAAACGCCCGTGCAGATAAGTACAAAACTACCGATTAACTGTTCCATTTTAGTACCTCGTTTGGTTAAGTATACCACTGTTGGTTGTATCTCTGGACACACTGACGCCCGACATAATGCCAGCGATGCGCCCCTTCACGACTTCTCTCAGCTCACCGCGCTTGTAGTAGTACATTTGGAGCATCTCATCGTTATCACGCTGCTTGCGTTCGAGCTGGTGTATGAGTTCATCCAGTTCAAATAGATTCATTCGACTACCCTCACAGCTTCATAGGCAAATGCGTTGTTAATCATTGCCTCCTCTAAGGTTCCAACACCACCACTGATGATGTAGTTACGGACGAAAGACCGCATATCCTCATCGGTTGCATCCAGACTCTCTTGGAACCGATAAACCTCATCAGGGTCTACTTCTACGGTGAATGCTATTCGTATTTTCATGATTTAATCTCCAATACAGTCATTAATTTTTGGCAAGTTATCTTTAAAACACCAACAATAACCACCTTTTTGCCAAGTACCGATATGGCCGTTCTCGTTGTAATAAAGGTGTAATTTTATGTATACGCCTTCTTTGTCGGTTTGCTCATGGTGAGTGCTGTAATCTAAAGTTTTACTATCATTAAGGTCAAATAACATATCTTCAAACTTGCCTTTGGTCATTTTTTCAAATTTAGTTAGTTTCATTTTGTATCCCCTTATAAGATTTTATAATCTCTGGTTGTTGTTGGCCGGTCAAAAGCTCGAAAAGCGATGCCGCCTGTTACGTCTAATAGATTTCGATCAGGATGACATAGATCTTGAAATTCAATTATTTCAACCGTTTTATACTCAATTCGATTGTGATGGACTTGAGTTATTTCAATTACACTTGTAACCGTTTGATTAAAAGTTTGACCCTTAACGTGGTCAGTCCAAAGCCGTTCTTGATAACGCTCAATCCTGTCGCCTATATTACAATCCCTGATATTCTTCATTTTATATCCCCTTGGTTAATGCCATCCCCTTGATGACGTAGTCATTATCTCATATTTAAGTTGTATCGTCAACTACAGGTTGTATTTATAGGTAAAAAAAACCCCTAAGCCGTGAAGGTTAGAGGCAAAGAGAGTATCGACTAAGGGGAATTTGCCGAACTCTTAGGGGGTTTTAATCGTCACAAGTGTCGCAATACGCTGGGTTGAACTCATCAACATCTTCACCGCCGCACCGCTCACACTCCAAATGAATCATGTGCCTGGCAACGTGCTGATCGCCCATTGGCTCCCAGTTCTTCTCAACGATCTCGTGCACCTCGCTCTCATCTATTACACCGCACCGCTCACACTTGTATCTCGTCATGGCCTTTGCTCCAAATATCTTGTCAAAATTGTCGTAAAATGACGCCGCTGTCGGGCGTTGCTTGCTACCCTTACCCATCTTCCGTCTCCCAAATATCGTCAAAGACATCTTCTGTTTTACTCTCATCGAACTCAGCCCAATCAACCTTTAAGCCGTTACTAGCATCAAAGATAAAGCGACCAGCCTCTAAGCCGCACACCTGTATCGTCCTAAATCGTTTACCGGCCACCGACTTGTGGGTTTCACCACTAAACATGTTTGCGTAATTTCTTATCGCTCTCCAAAACGCCGACTCTTTAACGGGCATTTGAAACTTGGTAACACTTGAGCAGTAAATGTGGTAAATCTCAGATTTAGGAGCCTCCTCGCCCCACCCAATACAGTTACCAGCCACTCGGTTCTCTCGCAGCTCCCCGCTCATCAGGCCGTTATACAGCCACTGATCAACGGTGTTAAGCGCCTCCAACTTCTGGTCTTGCAACGCATCGGTCTGCGGCACTAGCCTTAAGTTTGTCGCGGATAGGTCAAAGGTTTTAAGGTACTCAAGCAATGCACCCGCCCCGCCCGTGTTGTACCAGCGGTCAAGTTGAGAGAAATACTTAGAGTCCTGCTTTCGTTCAATACCGACATCAAATACAGCAAAGCGACGCTCATCCAGACTAGCCGGAACAACGAACTCCTCATTGCTTGTAAATAGAATGCGCGTGTAATTTGACGCGGTGTACGCATCAACGCCCTTGCGCTCAATGGTGATCTCCGGGTTAGTGAGTAAGTCTTTGAGCGCACCCTCAGAGGCTTTTGCCCCAGCCCAATAAGCCTCATCGGCTTGTAGCAGTAACGTGTCTTCAAGGTGGCGGTTAAAGTTACCAGTAACGTGCTCTGCCCTGCTGACGATCTTATGATGAGCCTTGAACAGCCCACCTAAAAGCTCACCGAACTTGGTCTTACCAGTGCCTTTGCGACCTCTAAGCACCAAACCAACACCGATCTTGGTCATTGGCTGTTGGACCATCTGAGCCGCCCAGCTAATGATGTAATTAGCGTGTATCTGATTACCGTCAGCCACCACACTGGTGACGAACTCCAACCAGGGTTCGACATCACCCTTCGACGGGATAAAGCTCCACCCCCGCCATAGGTTATAACGATCAAGAATCTCCATGTCGGGGGCAAAGGACAGTCCAGCCGCATAGGTTCTTCGGTCTGGATGCTCGAGCCACATATCAACTAAGTTAAGAAGCTTGGGCTTCTCGTCGCCCGATAGGACACGGCAGTTCATGTGCTCTTTCTTTAAATCTTCGAGCTTGTAAAGGACGATACTGCCTTTACTCACATCCTCACGGATAACACGCGCCGAGCCTTCTACATGCACAAATGCCCACTCTCTAAGCATTCTCGGCAGTCTCTCCTCGATGACTTGTTCACTCACGACCGCCTTTTCCATTTGCTTGACCGAGGCCATTGTTACTGGCGCTCGACCTTTGGTGTCGAATGTCGCGTATCGCCGCTCACACTCATTCTCTCGGTACTTACTACCCTCGCCTGACCATTCATCCCAGATCATCCAACCGGTATCAGCGCCATCGAAGTGATGGTGCAGTGCCATGCCGACCTTGACCCAATCATCATGGTGGGCGTCGGGATCAACACTGTTAAGCAGCTCCTTTACGCCCTGCTCATCGACATCCATTTTAGGTTTGAACATGGTGATGTCATCGACATCTATATCAACAGTCGATACACCCTTCCGAGCAAGCTCCCAGTTTGTTTCATTACCGGCACATTGTTCAAAATAAGAAACAAAAGCCTCTGCCTTCTCTCTAGTCATTAAAGGTAGAGAGTTTTGTGCGTGGTCAGCAATGCCACCTCGAGTCGCGTTCCACCGATAAGGCTTTTGCGTTGTCGGATGCATCCCATAAGCTACAAACTGTTGACCGTCGGCTAACACCTCAACGGCGTGAGTGGTGCTCATCGCATCCTCATACTCACAGCTTCTGATCTTTTTAAATGTTTGCTCAACTCTATAAGGTAGGATGCACTTGGGGAAATTGCCGTATCTGACAGGTGATGTGCCGACGTTTTCCTCCAACCACATCACTAGTTTTTTGTTTAGATTCTTGTCGTAACAGTCGATATCAACCGCTATTGTGTTGCGGCATAAAACGCCAACACCGCCATCCTTATGGCCGTTAGATAGCCACGCATCGACATCCTCATGCGTTGATCTAATGTCTTGCCAGCCGGATAGCATCGGTGCTTTTTTGTTCTTCATAATCGGCACAATTTCGTAGCCCTGCTCGACTAACTTGTGTCCGAATTCTTGTAAAAACCCCATCATTATTTTTCCTTATAAATATTTTGACGCCCTTGTCATAACGGCGATTTCAGCCTTATCGATCTGCTTGCTGATCCAAAGCAGAAAGCTGCTAATCCCCATTAGCAAATTGGCCGACCACTTAAAGAAATAATACTTAGCTCGATTCTTATCTATTGATTGCATAGACCGGCTCCTTTCGGTTGAAGTCTTCAACGATGTCTGGGCATAGGTCTTTCCAACTCACCTTACCGGCTGTGAGCAGTTCCATTTGTAGTGCGCGGTGCGCTGGTATTAATCCAGACACTCGCCACTTACTAAGAGCTTGCTTAGTAACATCTAGCGTTCTTGCTAGTGAGCTGTCGTTTTTTAAACTTGAGTGCACCACCACGTTATTCAGTGCTGACTGAACGATTGGTGCGTGTGGACTGATATGTAGCATTGCATGAATCTCCTTAATTACAACTAAATGGTGTATTTACCAAAAACAAGGTTGACACTCTAGTTGACCACCATTACTATTGTCAACAAGTTTTGGTTGTAATTAAAAAGAATATTAAGTTTGAATACATAGAAATGGAGAAGTGAATA
>Ga0209092_10004014_pt1 | contig 12454 bp, 8 predicted proteins | sample FraStrMetagenome_FD_187446 | JGI IMG/M metagenome (GOLD analysis project Ga0209092, IMG submission 187446) | Marine eukaryotic phytoplankton communities from Arctic Ocean - Fram Strait ARC3M Metagenome (SPAdes) (version 2) | ecosystem: Environmental > Aquatic > Marine > Oceanic | place: Fram... | reverse complement strand
ACCTCTTGATCTGTTTCCTGTGATTGGTTTTGGTTGGTTTGCGGTAATTTCACGTAGGATTACGTAGGTTGTAGTAATGATTTTTTATTATTTAGGTTTATGTTTCGTTGACTTAACGAAGAAGTATGGAACTAAACAATACAAAAATATTGGTTTCTTGGATTTGATTTCATCATACACGTAAGATTGATTTTGGTTAAAAAAATTATTACTATTACATTATGAAATAAATGTTGGTGCCAAAATCTGTTCTCATTATTTTGAAATAAATATATGTATACCAACTTTAATTTTAATATAAATTGATGTAGCGCTGCATGTTGTTAATAATATTTTAGTTATAAAACCGGTTTTGAATACAAAATATTCCGTTTAGAGAGTTATGGGGCTCAAATCAGGACTGGATACGGTTTGCGAGGATGTTCAACTCACCGGAGGCCATTGGCAGGAAACCAGATGGTCTTTACCTCTTCCCTATTTTGTCAGGAATCCAAACAGCGGAGCACTGATTTTTTATTTCAATAGAAAAGAGAGAAACCCGGTGCTGTAAAAAATTCCAGCATATTCATCAATTACAAAAAAATATTGAATCACATTTTCATGGTCATATATTCTAATGCTATACTAGGTTCGTTTTGATGATCTATCAAAGGTTTAAAAAAGACATCAAAAGGTAGCACTTTCTTTTAATCAAAAGTGATTATTAAATTTTCATATCAATGTTTACCTTAAGCATATTTTGAATGAAGGATGAATAGATACCTTACATCTACTTAAGATGAATAATAAGATATATCTCAATAATGAGAGGGTTGAGGCGTAATAGCCCAATATTCGTAATTGTAGAGGGTATCTTACAAATTCCATGAGAGTCTAGTAGTTTTAGAATTCAAAAACATGTACCAGGCGCATCGATGTGACAATTAAAAGTAACATCATGTTGTAAAATAATAGATAGTTATTCACCCTAAAAAGGTGTTTTCTTCAATACAGTAAAATCTGATAAATTGGGCATGAAAATAAGAAGTACATCACAAGATTGGACAGTTGGCGTAGGGACTTAAAGAAAGAAATTATCCCGAATGTATACTAAACAAATATGAAGTATCCAAAGATTGCTTAGTCGTATAAGTGTCATTCTGTTGCAACGTTTGCATTCTCATGAAGCTCAGAGCAGATTTACGAAGAAAGCAATCATCTGCTCACTGCTTTTCACAAAGGAATCAAACCTGTATATAGAAGACAACTGTTACGCGATACAAAATGAATTCGATTAGTAGAACCAGTTTTCAATTAACAAGTGTCGTTAGGAATAAATTCATTATCGAGAGGCTTCATAAGCAGATATTGGATAACTGTGGAAAAACGGAGACCCAAAAAAGTGAAGTCAAAGATTTGAGTTGGCTGAAACATGGTACACATACATTGTGGACATTCTCCCACAACATGTAGGTACAAAGATGTGAACATGTAATGGAAAGATGATTCTGACAATCTTACCCATCAACAATAATTATTTTCAATCCGTCAATATTTTCAGAGAGCAGAATTATTGGCAGTTGAAGAGAAGCTCCACCTAAATGTCGCACGTGACCTCCTAGTAGCACATTCAGAAGTTCTCTAGTAAAATGGTTGAGATCATTAACCCTTGAGAGAGCTGCAATCCTACGTCGTCAAAGAGAAAATAGAAGAACCTCGAGAGTTAAACAAATCATGTACTACTCATAATAATCTTGTCGGGTAACTGGAACTTGAAAGTCTAATTTTCATTGGACTTAAGGAATTGTTTATTTGTTTCTATTCGAAGCAAACATTTTTTATAGAATCTTTGCAAAAGTACATTTCTCTCCGATTTTTTGGCAAAATTTTTAAGCTTGCTGTGTGAGGACGGAGACACATAACACTTTTTGAGCGGTAAGGGGTCAAATCTTATCGGATCAGGTTATTAAGGGTCTCCACAATGCTTTTGTATTTGACGATGGAATTTTTTGTATTATCTCAAAACCACCTACTATTCTTTGCATTATTATTTGGACATTTATCTTGTTGCTCCTTGGCTATTTTAAGAACGACCCTCGCATCCTAAATGTACTTTTTTTATAGCTTTAAATTGGCTGATGAGAAATATATTCTGTCCTTTTAATCGAAAAAATACCCAAGCACAATCAGATAATGTCATAACCATGTTCCGGAGAGAGAAGTAGGGGGTTACTACTGTTTTGCATCAACAGTAAACCATTAAGGAGGGCTTTGTTTATCGATGTAGTTTTGGCGGGTTTATTTTGGATCGACTGTAAAGTTGAACCCTCAAAATAAATTTTTGGCACAGCATAAACGAGTTTTATGCAATGTCATTTTAAATCGACACTCATTATTAAGTTTAAAGGTGAAATATATTCCAGCTTCTGTGCTCCAAGGTCCTTACTAAATTTCGTCTTACATGATACAACGAACAACGAAAGAGTTCATTTTCCCGACTACAATTTACTTTACTAATGTTAACAGCCACAGATGTAAGTATTCAGAATGTAAGATTTATTAATTTCTTGATGATTGATGACTTAAAAGGTCGCACCGTATGGGTTGCCAATGGCATCAATATGACTCATTCCATTGATTATGGGCAATTTCAGTTTCTTGGTTATGGAACAGTCACTAAAAGAATCTATCCTTCGTTTATTCCCCAAGTCAACTCTTATTGGCTCTATTCCTCTTAAAATTTCTTTTGATTTATCTAATTCTCCTTTCCTGTGCCATGTTTCTCTACAAGCTTGTTTTACCTTCTCTAGGCATTTCTTATCATCAGTTACTATCATCCATAGAGAATCTCCCTTCTTATTCTTCCTTCTAGCGCGTTCAAGGAATCTCCCTGGTGGACTCAGAGTATGAATTTCATTTATTACTTCTTGTGCTATACGCGCTTTCAGAATACGGCTTGTAGTAGCAAGGTACTCCTCTCTTCTTTTTGCAACAATCCCAAGAAAGTGCTTATTACCGCAGTAATCGTTAGGGCCGCTTCCCCTTCCACATAGGATATCGTGCTTCGTCAATTCAGACTCATTAATTAGTTGAACAGTTGTTGTTTTCACAAAGCCATTTTCTTCGGTGAATCTGAAAGCTGTATTGATCATCTTGCTAATGATTGATTGGATTTTATAAGTGTATACAGACGACAGTGTCTTAACAGTCTTGCACATTTTATGTCTTAGACATGTTGAGTTAAACCCGATTAAAAAGAACACGAGTATATATCCATCGTACGTTTGGAGCTCAATACCGTAAACTGTTTCATAGGATAAGATCAAGAAAGCTTTGAAGTGGGTATTCTAATTAAAAATAAAACTCTAACGTCTCAGCAGAAATAATTTTAGAATGACCATAATTAGAGTTTTATGGTTCACAGTTTAAAATTCTTTAGAAGGTTAATTTCGGCAAAGTATTTATGTGAACCAATTATTCGTCGTTCGAGAGGGCGAAAGTGAAAAAAGCTAATGACGTACCTTTACATAAGTATGTATTTCAAAACTGCTGTATTTCGAGGTCATCATTTTAAATAGAGTTTGAATGTCCTCTAGAAAAGATATCAAATCTGTATGAAAAGTACGGCACTCCATATAGAAATCTGCTTTAAAGTTCCATAAGGTATTGAACAAAAAAAGGCTTGTTGATTCGGTACTCTGCTGAATACCTCGACAAATAACATCTACTATATTTATTCCTCCTTGGCACCACCTACCATTATTTTGACTGCAATCAAGTCACCATGTTGTTGGTGTTTCATGTATAAAATGACATATCATGGAGGAACAAATGTTACGTACCTCTGGTTGTAACAACATTTAACTATGATGTGTGTTGCTTACTTTTTCTGCTGGCATTGGATGAACTTTTGAATTTATTGCTTAAAAATGAACTTCTTAAGTATCGTGTCATTCAAGCCTAATTATTTGAATGTGTATATGAATACGCATGCATATGTTTAGGAGTGACACATATGATTCAACGTCAATTGCAATAAACTATTTTTAACCATGATAATTTCTTATAAAATGTTATTTATTGCATCCCAAATGGCATTACTCTGAAAATTGGCATACCGTACAAAATGTCACCAAAGCAAGGGAGCATCACAATTGCACAGCAAGCCATCTTATCTCTAGTGGTAATAGGAACATGGATTTCAATACTTAACACAGTAGCCGCAGGAGATCCTCTTGTATTTCTTTTTCCAAATTTTCTGCTTTTTACTCCATTTCACCATCTTGCTACTCCAGTATGGAGATATTTGCAGCCTACCGATTACCTTCCTACCAATAGTAAGCACACACCTATTCCTGAAATTCAGGGAGAGGACTATACGTTTGAGAAATTTAGAGAGCTGACTGGTGGGTTTCTTTATCCAGCAGTTGTTAGAGGGTTGTTTGCTAACACAACTGCCGTGGAAAGATGGGCTGAAAAAGGCTATCTCTCAGATGTTCTCGGAGATTTCGAAGTAAAAGTACAAAAGCGTGGGAACCAATCTACCTATATCAGTCATAAAGATGCCCCTCAGAAGTTTGGATTAGCATATGATGAAATTTTACGAAATGAGGAATCCAAATCTATCATGTTCTTTCCCTTCTTCAAAGATCGTAACAGTGTCTTAAAAGACCCACTTGTGAAAGCCATGAACGATCTAGTGAAAAATGACTTAGATGTCGATCGTATTTGGAAAGGTTTTGGAGCGTTTGAAACTCATTCTAGTATGGTTGGGCATCAATTCAGCATAAGTCGGAGAAAGTATGGTGCTAAGTCCTCTGCAACATTTGATTGGCACACAGAACCAGGAAGCAATTGGTTTGCTCAAGTATCTGGAACCAAATTTTGGTATTTCATGGATGCAAAATATTCATCTATAATGTCACCCAATCATACGGCTGTGGGAATTCGAACTCTGCAAACTTCTGCAGCTGATGTTGTTCGCGAGCATTTTGATCGTTTACCGCTTCAGTATGTTTCATTGGAGCCAGGAGATTTATTATTTAACCCTGAGTGGGTCTGGCATATGATTCAGAAAAGTGAAGGTATATCGTTTGGTGTGGCTATGCGTGAATTCAATATGACATTGTCATTAATGAGCAGTATGCATTATGTCGGTGTCACTGGAACAACTCATATTTTTAAGAATCTAATGTCGTTCCTGTTTAAATAATATCTGGACTTTGAAATAATGGTATCTCTTTTATAACAAATAAAATCATCTTGATTGCAAATTCATGTGAAATTATGCAGCACACCCTTCTGCATCAGCTCCATAATTAGAATGTTCATTGTCCATTTTTTATGTTCGCATTTTGTGAAAAGAATTTAAAGACGCATTTTTGTTTTATGACGTACATGTGACAGCAGAAAGGTAGTGCACTATACCATACATAGAAAAAGGAATTTGTGTGACGACATGAACATGATCAGCCGAAAAAAATGTATCTCTATACCTATAGGATTAATTCATGACTATTATTACATCAGGAAACAATTGTTACTTGTAGATCTCTTGAAATAATTATTGACCTTTTGCTCGAACAAAGAATACCCATCAATGTTTGCTGAAGAGTTATCAAGTAATGCAGCTCGTAAACGACAAGCTGAAGCTCGTAGTCGCCGCCGTCAATTAAAGCAAAAAGAGAAAGAAAGAGAGAAACGAAAACTAGAACAAAATAAACAGAATATAGTCGATAGCGCTTGCTCAGCATTGCCTTCCCCAACTCTCGAGCATGCACCAATCTTGTCAGAAAGTGACGGAAATGCTACCCCAAACAATAAATCACCTAATGAAGAATCAACTCGAAATAAAACGTCGACAAAATCTGTTCTTTCTAGTTCGGATATTTCCTCTGAAACGTCTTCGGGCTTGAAGCAACCTACAGCTATCGAAAGAGCAGCTCAGCAGAGACGGATTCGGCAACAGAAGAAGGCATGCAATGATAAAGCGACAAAAATACAGGCTGCTTTTCGTGCTAACCGATCGTTCCACAAAAGTATACAAAATGAACGTCAATCCTTTGATAAAAAAATGTCTGATTTTTCTGCTCTACTATCCATTTTGAAACAACACCAGAAATCACCGGAAAAGAGTTCTAGTCCAATGAATCCTCTGTATATTCCACCCCCAGCAACATCTACAGATCTCACTATTCAGTTACTTTTCTTTGCCAATAAAGAGACGTTATCAAGAGAAGATCATAATAGACTAAATTTGTTGATTCAATTTGTTTTATTGCCAGGTATACAGACAAACGATAAACAAATGCAGACCATACAAGTATGGATCCAGACTAAAGTTGGTCGTAGAAGGCTTGAAAAAATAATTCGTGTATGTTTAAATCAACTCTCAACTTATCCTTACAAAGTTGAAAAAAAGAATCACGGATGTGCAACTCCAAACCAAGACAAATACCCAATTACTTTTCAATTTTTGCTAAGTCTATTCAAAATTGAGGGAGATTTGGGCAATCATATTCATCGAATTCTTTACGACTCCAACAAAATAGGACTAATATTCAAGCTACGGACGGCTCTTATGGGGAAAGAAGGGAGCCTTCTAAGAATCAAGGCGGCTGAAAGCATTACAAAACAAGAGAAATATTGCATGGATCTAATTTTTCGTTTGGTCTTAGATGTAGTATTGCATCATGGAAAGAACGATTTCAACTTGTTGCAAATTTTCTTCAAGGAGATATTTACTATTCCACTACTTACTTGGAAAATAGATCCGAACATTTTGCTTCAAAATCACAACTCTCAATATTCAAACTCACAATGTCCATTTTTATCGATGATGTCTATTTTTATGCTTCACTACCGTTCTTTCCTCTTGAATGATGGATATTTTGACAATATTTTACCAAAAATTGAACTCAACAAATGCCCAGCTCCCCCAACATTGTGTCTCCTTGCAAATCTTGTTCAAATCGGTAGACTTTGTAATAATACCAATGCGTTGCATTCGTCTCTTTTTGATTGGAAAGGTGAGATATCCGCATTTACGATGGGATTCACATAACTTTGATTATTATCATTATTTTCTAGTGTTGAAAACTAAACTGAAGCATTTTTTTCATTTACCTATGTATTCAGTTGCTCCCGATTACTTTGATCTATTAGCAATCCTTTTAGACCAGGTACCATTAGGGACCTTTACCCACCGTGCGGCTGTAGAGTGGATTCGGGTAGATTCTTCTGATACTCCTATCATACTTTCGTCTCTTGTGATCGATCAATGCAGGCTAATCTTATTGGATTCGTGGGTACGCGCGTTGTTTCATTTTGCCATCGATGATATTAGATTGAACACAAAATCAATTATGGAGAAAAAAGTAGAAAAAGATCTTAAGCATGAAAATGAAATGTTGGCTACTGAAAACGCAATGGAATTGGCGGCTAAGGAAGCAACCCTTCAGAGAGGCGAAGGAGTGTTGTGGCATGGAAGTAAATGGGCGAAGAAACTAGGAAAGACTATGGTATGTTATGACAAAGAAGTTACATGATATAAATTGGTTTATTTGTCTAAAATTTATCTTGAATTTTTGCAAGAATGGACTCTTTTCAAGTTATCCGACCAAGAAATCTCCGAAAGAGTATATAAAGGGGCAGGGACAGCTTGTCAATACTTCATCTATATCCAAGGAAATTGCTAGTGGAAAAGGAAATAGTGTACCACTAAAGACTCATTCCTTACCCCTAGGAGCCCTTGCAAAAGAATCAGGAGACGCGAAGAGAGCTGGAAAAGAATCTTATAATGTTTCTTTTTTTCTTTCATTATGTCGAGTTTATGGAACTATTTTATCTCGATGGGGAGGTGGAGGAGGTTCCGATATTATTCATCATAAAGGAATAAATGAAAACAAAAGGAGTAAAATGGCGACTTCGACTATGGAACCATGCGCGTTAAGTCTATTGAATGTGCTCTCTTTCTCCACAAATATTATGCAAACTTCCTGGGGAATAGTACAGGGACACAAAGAAATTTTGCAACATATGAGTGGTTTCACAAACCCCGAGAGAAGGTAATTTCTTTCTTGATGATTGCTCAATCCTTTATTGTGAATAGTTTCCTCATTTAGATTCCGTGTAATTATATCCAGCATGTCGTTGATACGATCAGTTCAAGTTCAATCTAGCTTCCGATCGACAAATCAGTCACAATTTATGGGTATGGGCCCTCTTTTACTTTTCATATTCTTATCAACTCTTTCGCACAAACTGCTAATTACTGATGATAGAGAAATTCTGAACAACCAATTGCTACCAAAACATCAGCTACGACGTTGCATTATTCTTTTGAAAGGGATTCTTTATCGCGCATGTTTTGTTGATATATATATGTCAAGTATGGTCACAAAAAGTAAAAAATTTCATTTGGGACTGTCTCTCTTGTCGGTTTCATCAAAGACCATGAGGGACTTATATGATCGTTCAAGTCGCCACCCACTCCTGTTGCCAAAACGTTGGCTTGTTGACGACCTTCTATCAAAAGAATTAGACAATTGTAAAAACCATGAGGATTATATAGCGCTTCTTCAATTACCAGTGCTACAGATATGCCCATACTTCGTTCCTTTCCAACGTCGGCTTATTCTTTTTAACCACATCATTGCCACATCGCGAGTGTTGATACAAGGCTCCAATGCGACTCATGACTTAAAACCCGGTAAAATGGTTATAATTTCTCGTTCAAGAGTTCTTGAAGATGGTTTGTTAAATTTGAATAATTTGGGGCTACGTCAGCGCTTGATCGTCAATTACGTCAATGAAGCTGGAGCTAGAGAAACCGGTGTCGATGCAGGTGGATTGCTGAAAGAATTTTGGTGTGACTTGAGCGCACTTGCTTTTGATCCAAATTTTGCACTATTTAAAACAACTAGCTCAGGTAACTTTCACAACATTATTCCTTCTTTGATTTGAATAAATGTCAAAACTAATCAATGTTTCTTCCTTCATTTTTTTAGAATTGGGATCCTATTTGTATCCAAATCCGTCCTCCGCACTAGCCCATGGATCTGATCATGTTACTTTGTTTGAGTTTCTCGGTCGAATATTGGGAAAGGCCCTTTATGAAGGAATCACTATTCAACCTCAATTTTCTCATTTTTTTCTTTCTTTCATGAGAGGAGATTACAATTTTATGCATATGCTTAGTGACTTGAGTATTATGGACCCAGTATTGTAAGTTCATGATACAGAGATAGGACCTTCTTTCTGGATAAATTTATTCAGACACTAATATTTTACCTTTGCTTTTCCAGATATAACAACTTGATGTTCTTGAAGACCTTCGAAGGTAAGAATCTTTCCTGCATCAAACCTAGCAACATATTCTGAGCAAATAGTGCCTAAAATCACTTTATTATTTATAATACAATTCTAGGTGATGCATCCGATTTGTGCTTATCATTTTCAGTTGCCAATAATGACTTCGGCGGGAACAAAGAAATCGCTCTGATTCCAAATGGCGAGTGCATAGATGTGTCTAATGCCAATAAAGAGAAATACATAAGTATGTGTGAAACTCAAGCTTTTGTTATTGTTGTTCATCGATAGTTTATTCACATGGGTCATGTTTTTTTCATTCTAAAAGATCTAATGGCTAAGTATCACGTATGCGACCGTTTACGAGTTCAGGCCGAAGCGTTTACTCGAGGTTTATGGGATGTGATAGACGCTGCTTGGTTGCGATTATTTAATGAACCAGAACTACAAGTTCTTATTAGCGGGTCAACTTCTGGCAAATTGGATATTTCAGATATGAAAGCACACTGCAAATATGCTGGTGGTTATACTGGTCTAGATATCAATATTCATCGTTTCTGGAAAGTTGTTTCAGGGATGACACCTAAGCATCAGGCAGCACTTTTAAAGTTTGTTACAAGTTGCGAGCGGCCTCCGGCATCAGGATTCAAAACCATGGCTCCACCATTTACAATTCAGAGAGTAGGTATTTTAAGGGATTTAGATAAATTGCCGTCCGCTTCAACTTGCTTCAACGTCTTAAAATTACCAACATACAGTAGCGAGAAAATATTGAAAAAAAGACTGATATATGCAATTGAGTCAGGTTCAGGGTTTGAGCTGACCTAAATATTTGGATTGTTGCATAAGAATGATAATAATAAACAAAAGGCATTAAAGTTCTTATTTCGTTTTGCTATGGAAAACTCGACTGACTGATTTTTTTAGATGTCGCCTCCTTACAAAACTCATACCTTCATGAGCATATCTACTCATTACACTTCAAATTACCCAAAGAAGTATTCCTACCCTTAGATATTTATCACGACTTATTACTTGTTTGTTTCCAAGATTTGGGTGATCTCATTTTTTTCCAAAGTCGTCGTAGTCTCCCTCCTTTCGATTTTGATGACGCTTCCAAAGAATGGTTTATTCCAATTTGACTGATCTCATTTTTTGAATTTGTTTGTGTATTTTCTTGTCTATTCAAGGAATTCAAATATACTTCATTGCTATTGATTCTTTTAGTAGTAGCTGCCCCCTCTTTCTTCTCTTCCGGTGTAGTTTGATAATTCTTTCGTTCACTTGTTTTTGGTTTTAGTTCGATCATCAACGATTTCTTTAATTCTCTTTTCTCAACTTCTAACATGGTCTTTTCTTTTTCACTTCGTTTCAAGGATTTCGTGACATTGTTCAATTTTTGTTGGTAACTCGTTTCCATACTTTGATACTTTTCTTGAAGTTTTACCAATTGGCTGTAATTCTCGTAGCTGGATTGAAGATTTTGTTGAAAAGCCTGCTCTAAGTCATCTTTTTCGGTAAGAACTAATTGAAGTTTATTTTGAATGATTTGAATTCGATTATTTAGAGTTTGCTTCTGAGCTTGGGACGCCTTGACAGCAGCTTGAGCAATTTTTATTTCTGTTTGAAAGTCTTGAACATTTTTTTCTTGAGTTTCGCGTGAAGAATTAATTTTGGTTCCTTCAGCTGGAGCTTTACTAGATTCAGATTTGAAGTCCTTTTCATTTAGGGTATCTTGTACATACTTTAATTGTTTCGATAGGCTTTGAATTTGTTTATTGAGTTGAATGATTTCATCTTTTCTGGGCTCAGATTTACTTGTAACAATATCTTTCTCTTTGCTCTTATGGGCATCTCCACCCGTGCTAGTGGAAATTTCCTGGTTTATTTGCTCCTGACGTTTCTTCAACTCTTCGTCTTTTTGAATGATTAATTGATTTTGTGTTTCTAAATCTTTGGTTAAAACAAGACATTTTTGCTCCAACTTCAAATACTTTTGATCAGTTAGATTTAGCTCCAATTCTAATAGATTTGTTTTGTTTTCTAAAGACAATGATTTAACTTGAAAATGATCTAACTGTACACCCAAATACTGTGTCATGTTTTGCTCAATGTGTAGTTCCTCTGTCAACTGAGTTACATTTGATTGAAATCCAATTTCCCTATCTTTCAATTGTTTCACAACATTTTGAAGAATATCTAGACGTCGTGTCGTGGTCTCTAATTCCGGGAGTTTGGCTTTAAGCGTATTCTCAAGGATAGTGGCTCGATTTTGATATTTGTTAAGAAGATAATCAGTTTCTTTCTGAATTTGACTAGCATTGACACTTTCAAATATCTCGTCTGTATTTCCACTGCGATTATATTCAATTGGGATACGCTGTCGACGTGGTGGACTAGCGGAATTTCGACCTCCATTTGAATCTGATGTCTCTGAGGAAGATTTTTTTTTTGTAGACGACGAAGATAGTTCAGATTTTGCAGGGAAAAAGTCAAAGTTGATCTCATTATTTTCCCAGAGTTTGTCCCACATCATATGGCGACAAATGCTACAACGTGGACAGATGAAAGAAGATATATGGCCGATCCTGAAATCACTCTTGACAGTGTTGCTAAGGAGTGAAAAACATTCAACTTGACTTTGGTTTGGCTTCTGAAGTAAACATATGGCAGATAAAGTTAAGACATTCAACCATTTGAATTTTCGTTGTTGAAGGATTGGCATACTATTTTATCTGATTTATTTCTTTATCTTTTTTGCTCATTAAAATTGATTCGATTCATAAGTCTTCCAATTCAAATGTTCTCCTTTGCAAAGAAAAATTTCTATTTCGAGAAGTGGTGGTTTGTTTTGTTATATGTTATGTTATGTCATGTCTAATAATAATAATAATGTCAAGTAATGGTTAGGATTACGTTAAGGTTTTTTACACGTTAGAGTGTATTGGATACCGTAGATTTTGTACGGTGTATTGGCTCGGGGTACGTAGATTGATGCTACTCCACTGTGCTTTCGTTTTTTTTGGAGTTAATGTTGTGGTTGTTGTTGTTGTTGTTGCTGTGTTGTTTTGAGAGGAACGAGGCATTATAACTTTGATAGTCCCACGAACGCTCTTTCAGGTAGCTAGGTCCTAGGTCTCTCTCATACGTATATTGTCTTACGACA
>Ga0209092_10004013_pt1 | contig 12455 bp, 9 predicted proteins | sample FraStrMetagenome_FD_187446 | JGI IMG/M metagenome (GOLD analysis project Ga0209092, IMG submission 187446) | Marine eukaryotic phytoplankton communities from Arctic Ocean - Fram Strait ARC3M Metagenome (SPAdes) (version 2) | ecosystem: Environmental > Aquatic > Marine > Oceanic | place: Fram... | reverse complement strand
CAAACCAGTATTATCAATTACTATAGCTTTACTTATGCCGTAGGCACTGTAGTTAATTTCATCCGGCGTATCAGCGTAGATAATCTTTACCGGATTACCATTAATAACCAACGTCTGACTATCCTTTAAAACTCTTATAGTGCCTTTAAAGGAGCCATGCACTGAATCTTGACGCATAAGCGCCGCACGCTTCTCCAAATCATTGCTGTCTTGCTTGGGTTTACGTACCACAATAGCCCGCAAACGCAGGACATCGCCGCCACCGGTTTTATCTATCAGTAATCGTGCCAGTAAGCGCCCTATTCGGCCAAAGCCATAAAGCACTATATCCTGAGGCTCAATCAAGGGCTTGGCTAATGTACCCATGTTTTCAGCCAATTCCTCTGACAGAAACTGATCAATCGAGCATTGACTTCTTAGCTTTTCAAATTGAACCGCTAATTTTCCTATATCAATATGCGCAGGCCCCAGTGACATCTGACTAATAGCGGTGAGCATAGGCGCTGTATCAAATTCGGAAATTTCATTTTTCTCTACCTGCCTGACAAATCGGTGAGCTTTCATAAGATCAGTGACAGACTTATTAACCATACTTTTACCATAAAGATAGGTAGAAACATTGGATTCACGATAGAGCTTCCCAATCTGAGGAATCATGCCCTCAGCAAGGGCTTCGCGTTGCTTCCAATCGGTAAAAAAGTTTTCGGGTGACGGGCGATTATCTTCTTTCACGCTAAACATCCTTTTTATTGTGAAATGATTTTTTATGTACTACATGAACTATAGACAAAAAATAGTAGTATTAATGCCCGACTTTATAGTTTTTTAAACGCTCTGGGCATAACTAGAGTAAAATATTAAATTACTATTCTTTGGCCAACAAAAAAACACAGGCACCCTCTTGAGCAACCAGTACTATGAGTAAAGTTATGGATAACCTTCCCCAAGTTTCTGGTGAGAAAATACTTTGGAATGACCTCTGCCCCTCCGCGCAGGCACTAGAGATTGCTGAATATGCCTCTCATAAATATGGGGTGACGCTAGTAGTGGTTCCCACCAGTGCTGAGGCTTCAAGACTAAAACGATCGATTAGTTTTTTTCTTAAGGACTGCGAAATTGATGCGCGCATATTTCCTGACTGGGAAACCCTGCCCTATGATGTTTTCTCACCCCATCAGGACATTATTTCAGACCGTATTCAAACCCTAAGTGAATTACCTCAGCTTGAGCATGGGGTACTTATTGTGCCACTACCCTCTTTACTGCATCGGTTGCCGCCCACAGATTACTTAGCTTCTCGTTTATTTGATTACGCGGTGGATGAAATCCTCGATAGAGACAAGCTTAATGAACAATTGGTTCGAGCCAGTTATCACCGTGTTGATACTGTGTACGAGCATGGTGAATATGCATTTCGCGGTTCAATTATCGACATCTTCCCTATGGGAGAAGATGCACCGTTTCGCATTGACTTGCTGGATAGCGAAATAGAATCACTTAGAATTTTTGATCCTGAAACCCAACGCACTATCAGCAATGTGGAGCGCTTGCGACTATTGCCCGCGCGGGAGTTCCCCCTAGATAAAGAAGGCATTAATCGATTCCTAAATAACTGGCATGATTATTTTGAGTCCAAAGCCACTGATTCACCGGTTTATAAGGATGTTAAGCAGGCCATAGCACCTCAGGGCATCGAATATTATCTAAGGTTGTTTTTTGACGAAACCGCCACCCTATTTGACTATCTGCCCAATAATACCCATGTATTTACTCAAGAGGGTTTATATGAAGCCTCGCAAAATCTGTGGCAGGATATTAATAGGCGTTATGAGGAATACGGGGTTGATCCGCAACGTCCACTGTTACCCCCTAAAGAGATATTTATTGCAGTTGATGAATTATTTGGTCTTTTAAAACAGCATGAGATTACTAAGATCGGTGGAAATACTGCTTCTGATGATGAAGCCTCGATATTGCGCCGTAGTATTCCTGAGGTCAGTGCCAACAGTAAGTTAAATAACCCCTTACAGGATCTCGAAAAATTCTTAGGTAGCCTATCAGCTAAGAGTAAAGTTTTGTTTTGCGCTGAATCCGCAGGTCGCAAAGAGGCACTTCTCGAAATGCTGGCAGGCAGTCAGCTTAGACCTCAGTCCTTTGAAACATGGCAAGAATTTTTAACCTCAGGGCAAACCCAGGGTATCTGTGTCTATCCCATTGATCAGGGCTTTTACTCTAAAGAACGTGAGCTATGCCTGATAACTGAGGGTGAGCTATTCGGTCAACAGGTGATGCAACGTAGACGGCGATCTACCGCCTCTGAATCTCCCGATTATATTTTCAAAAGCCTAGCTGAGTTAAAAATTGGCGCCCCAGTGGTGCATATTGATCATGGGGTGGGACGCTATCATGGATTAATACTATTGTCGGTTGACGGCGCAGAGCAGGAATTTTTAACCCTACTGTATGCGAGTGATGCCAAGCTTTATGTGCCGGTGTCATCACTTCATCTTATCAGCCGCTTTAGTGGAAGTGACGAAGTAGTTGCGCCTCTTCACCGGTTAGGGTCTGACAAATGGGATAAAGCCAAGAAGAAAGCCGCAGAAAAAGTACGCGATACAGCCGCTGAGTTACTTGACATCTACTCACGGCGAGCGGCGCGCCAAGGCTTTGCCTGCACGGATAACGAAGAAGAATACCGTCAATTTTGTAGCCAGTTTCCCTTTGAAGAAACCGCTGATCAGCTCAATACTATTGAAGCTGTTCGCAAAGATTTGCTCAGCCCGCAACCTATGGATCGCTTAGTCTGTGGTGATGTGGGATTTGGTAAAACAGAAGTCGCCATGCGCGCCGCATTTACCGTTGTCTCGAGCAACAAGCAGGTGGTGATTTTAGTGCCCACCACCCTGTTGGCTCATCAGCATTTGGAAAACTTTAGAGATCGCTTTGCTAACTGGCCGATTCGTGTCGAGGAGCTATCGCGCTTTAAGACCGCCAAAGAGCAACAACAAATCATACAAGAAGTTGAATCCGGCAAAGTGGATATTCTTATTAGTACCCATAAACTGTTGCATGCCAAAATTGACTTCAGTGCTTTGGGTTTAATGATTATCGATGAAGAACATCGATTTGGCGTGCGCCAAAAAGATCAAATCAAAGCGCTGCGAAGTTCGGTTGATATCCTCACCATGACCGCAACCCCTATTCCGCGCACACTTAACATGTCGATGCACAGTATTCGCGATCTGTCGATTATTGCCACCCCTCCCGCCAAGCGTTTGTCGGTTAAGACCTTTATCCGCAAAAAAGAAAGCAGAGTCTCTAAAGAAGCAATTCTTAGAGAGATACTGCGCGGCGGTCAGGTTTACTACTTACACAATGACGTCAAATCTATTCAGCGGGCAGCAGATGAATTAGCGGAATTAGTCCCCGAGGCAAGAATTCACGTTGCCCATGGTCAGATGCGCGAGCGTGAACTCGAAAAAATCATGTCTGATTTTTATCATCAACGTTTTAATGTTTTGGTTTGTACCACGATTATCGAAACCGGAATTGATGTTCCCAGCGCTAATACCATTATTATTAATCGAGCAGATAAGTTTGGACTGGCCCAGCTGCATCAGCTTCGTGGTCGCGTAGGTCGATCACATCATCAAGCCTATGCCTATATGCTGACCCACCCGGAGAAGAAACTAACCACCGATGCCACCAAACGGCTAGAAGCTATTGCCGCTGCCGAGCACCTAGGTTCTGGTTTTACCCTCGCGACTAATGATCTTGAAATTCGCGGTGCCGGTGAACTGTTGGGTGATGAACAAAGTGGTCACATTCAAACCATCGGCTTTACCCTATACCTTGAAATGCTCGACCAAGCGGTTGAGTCAATTCGTAGCGGAGAAAGTCCTAGTAAAGCCATTAACTTTGATAAGGGTATTGAGGTTAACTTACATATACCTGCACTGATTCCTGCCGACTACCTACCAGATGTCAATATGCGTCTGACCCAGTATAAGCGACTGGCCAACTGCCAAAACAAAGACCAACTCCATGAGCTTCAGGTAGAAATGATTGATCGTTTTGGTCTTTTACCTGAGGCATTAAAAGCCCTTTTCCGCATCGCGGAATTGCGCCAAATTGGTCAACAGCTGGGTCTTAAAAAGATTGAAGCTGGCCCAACAGAGGGTAGATTACAGTTTACTCAGAACACCAAAGTTGAACCCATTACTATTATTAAAATGGTGCAACAAAATCCAAAGCAATATCGGCTCTTGAACAATGATCAATTGAGTTTCACAATGGCAATGGAAACCCCTGAACTGAGACTCTCATCCCTGTATGCTATGCTGAGTTCGTTAAGTGAAAGCGTTTAAATAAAGCCAAAAGGACTGTGAATGTTATCGATACAGCATAAAACTTCGATCAGTAGATTGCTGCTTATAGCGTTGGCACTTTTTTGGTTTCCATATCTCTCTGTGGCAGAGGAGCAATCTCAGAATATAGAGCTCCCCACCCTACCTAACTGGTATCAGGTTGAGGTGGTTTTATTTGACCAAAAAACTATATTAGGTGATGAGCAGCCACCCAAAGAGCTGAGTCTCGAATTTCCAAATGATTTGATCGAGCTTCATAGCAGCTACCAAAATACCGGTATTATGCGACGCCCACTGTTTGATAGTTTGTCGGAATCATCACTAACAGAACCTCATCAGGCAAACCTATTCGATCGCATTTATGCTTATTTGGGTATTCCGCACTTTCGATATTTCACTGAGAATCAATCTGAGTTAAACCTAGTTCCTGAAGCGCGCATCCCTTATCAAGCTGATACTGGTAATTCATCTGAACCCCAGATTCTCCTAGTTGATCAGCAATCAGAGTTTGATTTATCTCAAGAGTATACTGATGAAGATAAAACTGCTGAAACCGCCTTACCCACTGATTTTAATCCTGTTTTTGAGGCGCCATTTCGCACCCTAGACAAATCTGACAGGGTCTTAAACGATACTGTCAGAGCCCTTAATAGACGCAACTATCAAGTCAAGTTTCACCAGGCTTGGCGCTTTGAGGCGACCTCAAAACAACAAAGCCAATGGGTTTTATTAAAAGCTGGTGAGAATCGTGCCGAGAGATATGCCATTGAAGGCGCCCTAAGGTTTTATAAATCTCGGTTTCTTCATTTTGAAACTGATCTTTGGAAGTTGATCTTTGCCGATGATGGCCAAGCAGAGGTTATCCTGCCCGAGATCCCGAAAAAGCCAATGACTTCTGAAGAGGCCGTGCTAGTTAGCGCTATGCAATTTTCAAATCGCTATTTAGCGTTAAGCCCAATGTCACTCGAAGCTTCGGGTCTTATTCAAAGTGCGTTGAATGGTTATAACCTTCAGTCGGTTACGCCACTTTTCAATTCCATACAACTCAGTCCAATCAATGATAACCTTGAACTACAAAACACCGGTTATCCAATCGAGGCAATCTGGCCCATAAAACAGTCAAAGCGTATTCAGGAAGAAGAGGTTTACTACATTGATCACCCGCAGATGGGCGCATTGGTGAGTATAAAAGCCTATGAGCCTTTGCCAATCAACCTACCACCCCTTCAACCTGATATTACGGAAAACAGGTTCTAGATGCTAGCAATTAACAGCTAGTGATCCACAAAGATTAGCTGGGTGGTATCAAAACCTAACTGAGTTGCACGACTAATAAACTGATTGACTAGCTCTTGTGAAACCTCAGGGGTTCGCGCAAGCAACCACAAGTAATTGGTGGTATTGCCCGCAATAAAGGCATATTGATAATTTTCGTCTAGCTCAAAAATTACATAGGATCCAAAAAAGGGTCCAAAAAAAGAAACTTTTAAATAGCCTAAATTGGGTTGCTCAACAAAATACGCCCTACCCTCGGCCTCTTGATTGGCCTGCGTATCAGTGTTGCGACCCGAATTAATGACACGAATGCCACCATCATCACGCAGGGAATATTCTGCTGATACGGCCTCTAAACCCCGCTCAAAGGAATGATCGAGGCGAGCAATCTCATACCACTTTCCCAGGTAGCGATTAAGCTCAAAGTTATCTACTGGCTCTATGCCATCGGGAACAGTCAAGCAACCTGACAGCAAACAGCAGGCTACAATCCAAAGATTTCGCATTGCTAGCAAGCCTAGGTCTTGTATGAGCTTTCTAGCCCGGGAGGTGCAATATGCAGGGTTGAGGTTGGGAATGCAATTTCAGCTTTATTAGCCTGAATAATTTCTGCAATCTTCAACAACACATCCTGTTTAACCTCATGGTACTTCACCCACCCAGTGGTTTTGGTATAGGCATAAACAAAGAAGTCCAGTGAACAGGGCGCAAACTTATCAAAATTAACAATAATCACTTCTTTAGTATCAACTTCAGGATGAGCATTAAGCATAGCGGTTACCTGATCAACAATCGGCGTCATGCAGGCTATATCATCGTATCTTATACCCACTGATTCATAAATTCGTCGATTGGTCATTCGCGACGGATTTTCAACGGAAATACTGGCAAATACAGAATTTGGAATATACAGCGGTCGTTTATCAAAGGTTCTAATACGAGTGAGACGCCAACCGATATCCTCTACAGTCCCCTCAATTTCTTTATCGGGTGAACGCACCCAGTCACCCACTGAGAAGGGGCGATCAAGATAGATCATCAGTCCGCCAAAGAAGTTAGCCAATAGATCTTTAGCCGCAAAACCAACCGCGATACCACCAATACCACCAAAGGCCAACAAACCAGAGATGCTATAACCCATAAACTGCATAATAACCAAAATAGCGGTTATGACTACTGCGGCACGAAACAGCTTAGAAACTGCCTTTACCGTAGTCGCATCCATAGGCTTAGTCATATACAGAGGATCTAACAGATTGCGCTCTACGCGACGAATAAAGCCATTAACAAACAACGCACCAAGCACAATAAATGCCAGGCGATTCAGGGGTTGTACTAGATCCTGAAGCGGCGAGTCAATGCGCTGTGCGGTAATGCTTAAGGCAAAATTAATTCCCAGAATCCAAATCAACCAGATTGCTGGTGAGCGACAGGCTTCAAGAAAAGCATCGTCCCAAACTGTGGGTGACTTAGCGGCACGCAACTGAAGGCGATTAAAGATTTTATTCAATAAAAAACCGGCAAATAAAACGGCAACAACAATAAGGAAGAGCTCGGCTACCCAAAGATAGGTATCGCCCGTGAGGTTTACAAGCCATGTCTCAATTGAATTCATTTTAAGATCCCATATCAGTCAAAGTCTGAAGTGTATTTTTTGTTTTAATATAACGCTCAGTTTTTTCCAGCTGTTGCCAGCTGATATTGTGCTTAGCCCTCATTGTGGCAATTTTTTCGCAACCTTTCACCTCTAATTGTTGCATATAGGCTAAAACTTCCTGTGCGCCATCGGGACAGTTGCAAACCAGTATCATATCGCAGCCCGCCTGAAGAGCTAATTGTGCCTTATCGGTATAGCCCCCAGCGACATCAGCGCCCTTCATACTGAGATCATCGCTAAAGATAACCCCCTTAAACCCCAGCTTCTGCCTTAATACTTTTTGTAGCCAAAATTCAGAAAACCCCACCGAAGCAGCATCAACCGAAGGAAATGTAATATGCGCCGGCATTATTCCGCCAAGCTTGTCAGCAAGAGCGACAAAGGGCTTAAGGTCTTTGGCATTTAATACGTCCATAGATCTATGATCTACAGGTGCCTCAAGATGACTGTCAGCGACTACACCGCCATGCCCAGGAAAATGCTTACCTGTAGCCGACATGCCCGCTTGGTTCATACCATTGATGAAAGCATTAGCGGCCAAAATCACCTGTTGAGGATTATCGGAAAAAGCACGATCACCAATAATACTGCTGTGGTCCCTATCAACATCTAATACCGGCGCAAAACTAATATCTAAACCGCAGGCAACCACCTCAGATGCCATAAGCCAGCCCGCATTCTCTGCTAAGTCTACTCCCGCCTGTTCCTGAGCCTGAATTTGATCGCCAAGAATTTGCATGGGCGGTATACGGGTAAACCCCTCTTTAAAACGTTGAACTCGCCCACCCTCTTGATCTACAGCAATAATCAGCTGTGATGAACAGCGTCTAATATCATCAACTAGGGCTATAACTTGATGCTTGCTTTGAATATTGCGAGCAAACAGAATAACCCCACCCACCTGAGAATTGGACAACAGCGAATGCTCGTTCTCTGTGAGTTCTGTACCACAGAGATCTAGCATCAGTCTTCCGAAGAGTTTAGCGCTCATAGAACATGCATTCTTTTGAAAGGGTTAAAGTAGGTGTAAATATAACTGACCACAATACTAGATGAAATAATTATTTGAATTATAAGGTTGAACAGTGCATGATACTGTATATAATTACAGCGTATATATATACAGGAGTTTGTAATGGAAAGATTAACTGCTAGACAACAACAGATTTTTGATCTTATTAAAAGTAACCTTGATGAGACAGGTTACCCGCCTACTCGCGCTGAAATTGCTCAGCAATTAGGTTTTCGATCGGCCAATGCTGCTGAGGACCATTTGCGTGCCCTAGCCCGCAAAGGTGCTATAGAAATGATTCCTGGTGCCTCTAGGGGTATTCGCATCGCTGAACAGGTTTCTGGCATCCCAATTGTGGGTAGCGTAGCTGCCGGCGAGCCAATTCTTGCTGAGCAAAACATTGAAGATTACCAAGAAGTACCCTCAAGTACATTTCACCCACATGCTGACTACTTTTTGCGTGTACAGGGGCAAAGCATGGTCAATGTGGGCATTATGGATGGCGATCTATTAGCAGTTCATCAACAGCCAACGGCTGAAAATCAGCAAATTGTAGTGGCTCGAGTAGATGGTGAGGTCACCGTTAAGCGACTTAAAAGAACAAGAAGTAAACACGAAATTCAGCTCTTACCTGAAAACCATGATTATTCACCGATTATGGTGGATTTACGTCATCAAGATTTTGCCATTGAAGGCTTAGCTGTAGGTGTGGTTAGAGTTGCCGTTTAGCGCGGCAACTAATCCTCTGACTCTAGCGCGCCCTGAGCAAAGATATACTCTTCAACGGGTTTACCACCTATTACATGCTCCTGCAGTATTCGCTCTATAACTTCTGGGCTACAGCTGTGATACCAAGACCCGTCTGGGTAAGACACAAGAATTGGACCCTGCCGGCAGACTCTAAGGCAGTCAACTTTTGATCGATATACGCCCGATTCAACATCCATTAAATCGAGCTCTTTAATACGACGCTTTAAAAAATCCCAAGCAGCTTGAGTCTCTTCTTGAGGGGCGCATTTGCCAGCAGTACACAGCAGTAAATGCTGTTTTTGTGAGGAAATGTGGCGGTGTTCAGCCAGTTTGGTTAATCCTTTAATCGTAGACAAACGGGATTACCTTAAATAATTAGTGGACAGTTTTACTGGGTTCTTGATCTTCAGCCTGAGCGGCCGCCTGCTCCCATTCTATGACTGCTTGGATACCAGAATCAATCATCTGTTTAGCGACTTCAATATGATGTTCGCCCAAGTAGTCTTTTATCTTAGAGGAAAATTTTACCTGCACCAGTGTCTCATCAACGCCTGCACGCTGAAGAGCAATATCGCCATTTTCTAATATAATTAATTCAAACGCAGGTGTACTCATTAAACTTTTCTCATATAAAATTAAACTTACAAAGTATGACTAAAACTCAATCATCATCTCTCTTTGCCTATCTACGAGCTCTACCATTTGTTTAGACCAGTTTACTGCTGTGGTCAGATTCCAGTCGGTGATCTTTTTGCCACCAAGATTTGTCTCTAACGCCAATACTGGCAAACGATCCACATCCATTTCCGCTTTTCGTATTTCTGGCAGATCCGCTAGCTGAGAATAGGCATCTACTAACTCTCGAACCCAAGAGGTGGGTGAATCAAATAAATTTTTAAGCTCTGTGGCCTCACCCGGCTGCTTGCCATCTGCCTTAAGTATATCCACCAGATCATCTACAGATTGTATTACCGAGGGGTCTTTGACCTTATAGTTACTGGCAACATCTTTAATATGCCAGTTCCACGCATGATATAGCTGGGTAGCAATAGATTGTGCTATTACCGCCTGAACATGTCTGTCATTCACACTGCCTTGGGCACTATCAACCAACTGGGTTAATTTTTTTGCAAATAGCAGCTTTTGGTTTACCGCTGCTAGGTATGAACAGGCACTCACTCTACTTACTGCCAGACTTCTCTGTGACAGCCCATTTACCCTTGGAGTAAAATGCGCTCCATCCGGTAGGCTTGCCATCCTTTTCACTGCGCACATACTGTTCTTTGGTCTTTCGACTATAACGCACAACAGTGGCTAAGCCTTCAGAATCTTTGACTGGCGCCTGCAGTAAAAACAAATACTTTTTGTCGATTTCTGATTTATAGGGCAACAGCTCAGAGACCAGTGGCGCTCGCGTTTCACGATGTCTGGGGAACTGGCTAGCCGCAAGAAAAATACCCGAGGCGCCGTCTCTTAGCACATAGTGATCATCCACTTTTGCACATTGAAGCTCCGGCATTGGAATAGGCTCTGCTTTGGGGGGCGCAGCTTCACCACTCCTTAAAAGCTTTCTGGTGTTTTTACAATCATCATTGGTACAGCCAAAGTATTTGCCAAAACGACCGTTTTTGAGCTGCATCTCACTGCCGCATTTATCGCAATCCAGAGTGGGACCCTCATAGCCTTTAATAACATACTGTCCTGTTTCAACTTCAAAGCCAGAACAGTCAGGGTTGTTACCACAGATATGCAATTTGCGCGTGGTATCCAGCAAGTAGCTATCCATTGAGGTGTTACAGAGTTTACAACGGTGCTTATTAAGCAGTGACTTAGACTCAGCCTCATCATCTTCATCGATATTAATCGCCTCATCACCTGAGGTTAGATTAATTGTGTTCTTGCAACGTTCCTTAGGTGGTAAAGAGTAGCCAGAACAGCCTAAAAACACCCCAGTGCCGGCCGTTCGTATCATCATAGGCCTGTCGCATTGATTACAATCAATATCGGTCTCAGAAGGCGAATTGGGGCGCATACCTGATTCAGCATCCTTAGCCTTAGAAAGCTTAAGGGTAAAATCAGTATAAAATTTATTGAGAACCTGCTTCCAATTAAGAGCTCCGCCGGCAATTTCATCCAACTGAGTTTCCATGGTGGCCGTAAAACCATAATCCATTAGATCAGTGAAACTTTCACTGAGGCGATCGGTCACTATGTCACCAATTTTTTCAGCAAACATACGTTTGTTTTCAATGCGCACGTAACCACGATCTTGAATGGTTGAAATAATTGAAGCATAAGTAGAGGGTCGGCCAATACCGCGCTTCTCTAATTCTTTCACCAATGCGGCTTCAGAGAAGCGTGCCGGTGGTTTTGTAAAATGCTGTTGCGGTAAAAGATTTAGTAGACCCAGCTGATCACCTTCGTGTAAATCTGGTAACTCTGCATCCTCGTCTTTTGACGGCATCACTGCCAAGAAACCATCGAACTTAGTGACTCGTCCTTTAACCGTCATCTCATAATCACCAGCAGCTACTGTTAAGGTAGATGAAGTGAATTCAGCGGAGGACATTTGGCAGGCAACAAATTGCTGCCAAATTAATTGATAGAGGCGACGAGCATCGGCTTCCATATCGCCAAGGCTGCCTGGCGCTATGTCGACATTAGAGGGTCTAATCGCTTCGTGAGCATCCTGAGCCCCACTTTTACTACTATAAATAATTGGCTGTTCTGGTAAATATTTTTCACCATGACGCTGTTGAATATAGTCACGACAGGTAGCGATAGCATCATCACTCAGGTTAGTCGAGTCAGTTCTCATGTAGGTGATATAACCCGCCTCATAAAGACGCTGAGCCATGGTCATGGTTTTCTTGACGCCATAGCCTAGCTTGGTACTTGCGGCCTGTTGCAAAGTAGAGGTAATAAAGGGCGCCGGTGGTTTTGATTTTGTCGCTCGGTCTTCACGCTTAGAAACAACATAGTCGGCCTGCCTAAGGAATGCCAAAGCTGTATCCGCTTGATCCTTATTACCGGGACGGAATGCCTTGCCCTGATATTTCTTTACATCAAATCTTGCCTGCGTTGCATCCGAAGCATCATGAGTTTTTGCGGCCTCTAAATCGGCCTGTACCGTCCAGTATTCCTCTGGGATAAAAGCTCGTATTTCACGCTCTCGGGCAACAATTAATTTCACTGCTACGGACTGAACACGACCTGCAGATAAGCCTCGACCTACTTTTTCCCAAAGCAGAGGTGAAACCATAAAGCCCACAACACGATCAAGAAAACGTCTGGCTTGTTGGGCGTCTACGCGATGCTGGTCAAGTACCCCTGGATCCTCAAAGGCCTGACGAATAGCTTTTTTAGTGATCTCGTTAAATACCACCCGCTTATA
>Ga0209092_10004012_pt1 | contig 12455 bp, 9 predicted proteins | sample FraStrMetagenome_FD_187446 | JGI IMG/M metagenome (GOLD analysis project Ga0209092, IMG submission 187446) | Marine eukaryotic phytoplankton communities from Arctic Ocean - Fram Strait ARC3M Metagenome (SPAdes) (version 2) | ecosystem: Environmental > Aquatic > Marine > Oceanic | place: Fram... | reverse complement strand
TTAGAAGCTTTGAATATATCTTTATGAAAGATACTGTGCGGCCCCTTTGCATAGTTAAAGTATAAACATCAATATGGTAGTGAGCTAATGTCAAAAGCTATAATTTGATTATTGGTAAAAAAAAAAACACACACACACACACACACACACAAAAACACACACACACACACACACACACACACACACACACACACACACACACACACACACACACACACACACATACACAAATGATAGTGAATATTCAAACTCATCTGATGAAAGTTTTCCATATCGCAGTAACTTTAATGAGGGTACTATTCAGCTTAGTGAACCAGAAAAACTATTGCTTTCCATCATAACTTTATTTCTGAGTACCTCTGCATGTGATGAATGTAAAACATATCGCTATGAATCATAATGTCAATGTTTGCTACATGAATTCAAACAATAAAAAATGTGACGGCGGTGTACTCCTATACCGTATATATGAATAATTTCTGTCCAGTGCGAAAACAAATCTTCATCAGCAGCACACAAAAGTGGCAAAGCATAACAATAAAAATCGATACAATGCAATTGCAACAATAGAAACAAATTGTTTCTGATTCCATATGTTTCATTCAAAAAGATGAGTTGGTGTAAAACCAACTATTACTTTAGCAGCTGTCTCGATTTTTTTTGGAATTTGTATTCCATGTGCCGCCGGAACTTTGGATGGATGAGAACGAACAAAAATTATCCTACCGTACTAAGATGCCGATGATTGAAAAAGATACTTAGATGGATGTTTTAGTGCAAATACAAATCTGTAATAGCACGTACTGTCCTTTACAAAATTGAATCTACACAAAACGACCTTAGATGTTGCGCACACAGCTGAAAAATGTAAAATATTGTTGATCTCTACGTGTAATGATATAGAAGTTCAAGTAACTAAAAGTGCTTTACACCGTGATGAAGATATGCATATATAGGATATCGTAAGTAGAAACTCTTAACTAAACCTCGTGATCATCAAATTGTTGCACAAAGAAAGCGAAATTCTCCATATTTCCAACTTTGTCATAATTCTTGAGAATCCAAAACTTAGGGAAAGTGCAAAAGTATCCTCTCCATTTCCAATAGATAATATTCAACGTTATTGATCAGACGTTACATTAGATCCTTCACAAACAACCTTCATCATGTACTCATCCAGAAGAGTAGGAGTAGCTAGCCTCAAGTCTAGACTTTTGGAAAAAACATGTTCGTCACGTAAATTCCATACAGCCATGATGCATATGAACAAATTTCATCATTTATCTGCTGGATTGACAACTCTCACTGATTTACATACACGAACAATTCAGCAATCGTACACTCATCATTCGAAAAGATTTCAATCTTCCATAAGTGAACCTGAACCCAGCCTTTTTGATTTAGGAAGGCTTTCAGCACATTTAGAAAAGGAAGATGCTGACTTGGACAAACACTTGCGATCGGATGTGAAAGCTATGGGAGCCGTTTTGGGGAAAATAATCAAGGAAAACTCTGGTGATGAAATTTTTGAAAAGGTTGAAAAACTAAGAGAAATTGCAAAAGTAAGTTCCAATTCATTAGAGTATCATCTTTACGAGAAAACTTTCTAATTTCTTTCGTTTTTCAATGTATGAATTCCAATTTAGTCATGGCGTGCTGCTGGAGCAGGAAGGGATGCCAGTAATGAGGCAGAAGCCAAAGAGGCATTTTCGTCCATGGCATCATTCGCATCAACACTTTCCTCCAAAGAACTCATGGTAATTTCTCGTGCTTTTACTCACTTTTGTGCTATTACGAATGCAGCTGAATATCATCATCGCTCTCGTCGAAATGAAGAAACCCTGAGATCCAATAATGCTAGTGGTAGTGTAGGTGCACTTGGACCTCAGGCTGATTCTTGCGGTGGTGTGATTCCAGTATTGGCGGAAAAGCATTCTGCACAAGAGATATTTGATGCCATCACATCTCAAACAGTGGAACTTGTTTTGACAGCTCATCCCACAGAGGTGAATAGGAGGACTCTCATTAGCAAACATAAAAGAATTCAGGAAATGTTGACAGAAGCAGATAATCTTCGTGCCAGTGGAATTGATCGTGTAACTCCATATCAAAAAGAACTTGTGGATAGTTGTCTTGAAAGAGAAATTGGACTTATTTGGCAGAGTGATGACGTATCGAGGGAAAAGCCAACCCCACAGAATGAAGCCGCTCGTGGAACACTTGTGATTGAGACTGTTTTGTGGAAAGCACTACCTAAATTTTTGAGGAAACTAGATGCCACCATGAAATCATCCTTGGGTGAAGAATATGCCTTGCCCTTAACAGTAGCTCCCATCAAATTTTCTAGTTGGATGGGTGGAGATCGTGATGGAAATCCAAATGTTACTCCTAATGTCACCAGAGAAGTTTGTCTGTCCAACAGAGATCGTGCTGCTAAGTTATTCCGTGAAGATATCTCAGAGATTGCTGGAAGACTTTCTACTACGTACTGCAATGATGAACTTAGAGCTATCGTGGGAGAAGAAGCACGTGAACCCTACAGAGATTATTTAAATCAAATTGTCGCCAAACTTAATCTCACCAGAACTTGGGCCAAACAGGAACTAGAACACCTCCAAAAGGGCTCATCTTCGTCGGAGATTATTGATGTGAAGGACATTTATCTTAGAAAAGAAGACTTGCTCAGTGACATTCTTATTATTTATAAGTCTCTCTGCGATACCAACAATACACTAACCGCCAACGGAAGAGTTTTGGATGTTTTGAGAAATCTCAGTGCCTTCGGATTGACACTAGTACCATTGGATGTACGTCAAGAAAGCACTCGTCATACAGAAGCTTTGGATTCGGTCACACGACATTTAGGACTTGGAAGCTATGAACAATGGGATGAGTCAACAAAAATCAGTTGGTTACAAAAAGAACTCTCTTCCAGTCGTCCCCTTATTCGTTCTGGTGACTGGGAGAACAATCCTGATATTTTCTCACCCACAGCCGTTGATACATTGGAAACCTTCCGTATGATCGCTGAACAACACGATGACAGTCTTGGTGCTTACGTGATTAGTCAAGCCACTTCAGCAAGTGATGTTTTGGCAGTATTGCTACTCCAAAGGGATGCTGGTGTTCAAAATCCTTTGCGAGTTGTCCCCCTCTTTGAAACCCTGGATGATTTGAACGGTGCAGCTGACACCATGGACACTCTTTTTTCTCTTCCTGCCTACAAGGGCAGTATTGATGGTAAACAAGAGGTTATGATTGGATATTCCGATTCTGCCAAAGATGCAGGTCGTCTAGCAGCGAGTTGGGCTCAATATGAAACACAAGAAGAGCTTGTAAGTCGTATCATTTCCAAATCGTTGGAAAATACGTATTGGTCATCATGAATCTGTGGATTCTTACAATCCTTTTTTGTTTTATTCGATTTCTTTTATATATATATTAACAGGCTAAAGTTGCTGTGAAGCATGACATTGACCTTACATTCTTCCATGGAAAAGGAGGAACTGTTGGAAGAGGAGGTAATCCTGCCACCTTCAATGCCATTCTTGCACATGGTAAGACGATTTTTTCACACTTTCCAGACACATTATTTTCAATATTGTTCTTATTCATAAACATTCAAATCATCAATGCAATATAGCTCCCAATACTATTAATGGGTACTTCCGAGTCACAGAACAAGGAGAAATGATTAATCAAAACTTTGGTCATGACAATCGTGCCGAAAGGACACTCAACATCTACACAGCCGCTGTATGTGCCGAACAATTCACAGAACGTCCTACACCCACAGACGAATGGAGAGAAGTTATGAATAAATTATCCGAAGTAAGTTGTGAAGCATACCGCAAAATTGTACGTGGTGATGATCGTTTTGTTCCCTATTTCCGTGCGGCGACACCGGAGTTGGAGTTGTCAGAGTTGAATATTGGATCCAGACCTGCGAAACGCAAAGCCAGTGGAGGAGTGGAGAGTCTTCGTGCCATCCCATGGATTTTTGCATGGACTCAAACACGATTAAATTTACCTACCTGGTTGGGTGTGGGAGAAGCCATCAATGAGATGTTGGAAGGCGATGATGCTGATAAATTACGAAATGCGTATAAGGAATGGGATTCATTCCGTACCACAATTGATTTAGTAGAGATGGTATTGGCTAAATCAGAACCTTCTATTGCAAGTCATTATGAAGATATGTTAGTTCATGATGATAAAGCCAAGGAATTGGGAGCTGAAGTTCGCCGTATACATTCTGCCACAGAAGATGCCGTTTTGAAATTGGCAAATCATGAAGCTTTGTGCGAAGATAATGAATTATTACAACGCATTTTGCAATTCCGCAATCCCTATGTGGATTGCTTGAATGTGTTACAAGCAGAGATTTTACAAAGAATGAGATCCGAAGTAGACGAAGAAGAAGCGAAAGTGTTGAAGGATGCATTGCTTGTTTCTATCACTGGTATTGCTAATGGAATGGGTAACACAGGATAATAATGATGCATTTTATAAATCAATAGTTCTATATTTCATGAAAATTAGGAAGCAAAGTTTCAATCGATCTTAATTCTTCATTAATTTATTGAGTGAAATGTTCACTTTTTTGTACTTTGATAATGAGAAATACGAACGGAATTCTGTTGTGGTTTTAATGCCCACCGAAAAAATGTGCCATGGAAGTCGACTTTTTGTAAGGGTGTTCTTTCACGCCATACAAGCATGATAATGTTACCATGAGAAAACAACACAACACAACACAAAGAGAAGACATACATGATCTCATTTTGATAAGCTTCTTGAGTGTAATTGCCAAAATATACATGATGTCATCATCAGAATGATTATAAATAAATAATTCATCGATTTGTTTGTTATATGTATATTAATTCATCTATTTAAAGGAACTAAAGCCCATCATAGCAGCCATAGCAGGATCCATTCCAGTATCAAATTCTTCATCTTCTTCCTCCTCTTCCTGTTGACGTTTCTTTTTGCGTTCTTCTCGTTTTCTGGCCCTAGCTGCTTTTCGATGCAGTTCTTCGTCATCTTTGGCTTTGACAATGGCTTCAAATCCATCCTTCGATTCCTTTTGACTGTCGTCTTTTTTAGTGAAGGAGGAGAATAAAGATTTCTTTTTGGATTTGACTGTCTTGGCTAAATTGGCCATGCGGTCTTTGACTTGATCTACAGTACTCCGTTCTACTCTCATTGTATAACCCAATTTTCGTTGATGCTTTTTTCCATTGATATGATCTAAATACGTCAAGGAATCTTTCAAAAAGCAATCGCACACTTTGCAATGCCATCCTATCCCCGTAGAAGATTTCGTAACTCCGTCTGTGATATCAATATCATTCGATGACAACGCTTCTGCTGATATGATTTCACTTTGACCCACTTTTGATTCTAAGTTGACTTTTCTCGTTCTCGCCTTCAAAAATGCCCGTTTGGAGATTCCAGGTCCTGCCGCTCCAGCTGTGGCAGCCATGAATTCTTCCTTTTCGTCATCTTTGTGAAGTGGTCCGTGGCGTTTCGAAGCTTCACTAGATGATTGGTTGTCTTTTGCTTTGTGATCTAATTCATTTTCGAGATTGCTTTGTCTTGCTTTGGCTCTTGCTTCATAGGCTTCTTTGTCCCATGTTCTTCGATCGGCATTCACCACTTGTTTGTAGCCCAGATTCGACATGTCGATGTTGCTGCTATTCACAATGATTTGTAACAAATAAAAATAAAAATAAAATAAACAATAAACTAAATCTAAATTTTGGATTCTATGCTAATTCCACGTGGAGGCTTTTAGTAAAGTGAAACTAAGCAAGAAGTTGGAAAGCAGTTACAATTACCGCAACCATTATCCACATCATTCATTCTTTTTCATCATCATACCGATAATTATTGCAATTTATTGTGAACATTAATTCTTCAGTTTGCGGTCTTCTTCACGACAAGTCATTCAAATTAACATTAGCATACTCATCACAGCAATCTCTTTACATCCAACTCCATCATTAGCTAATTCATGAAAAATTACATACACAATGCCTCGCAAAACAGCCGTTGAAAAGGAAGAAGCAAAACTACTTCGGTTGCAAAAGAAGGAAGAACGAGAAAAACGAAAGGAATCCAAAAAAGAAAAACTTGGAAAAAAAGGCCCCAAATCCTCGAAGGCGACAAAATCCAATACATCTCTACAAACAGTTCAAAGCGAAGAAGATCGTGGAAGATCCGAATTAGTGGAATTGCCCGAAGATGCACTTTCACTTGTGTTTTGCTTCTTACCTGCCAAATCCTTAGCAGCTTTGTGTTCCACTTGTCAAAGTATTAATTATCATTTAAAGGAAGGACGGATTCAGCATTTATTATCGCGATTGGATCAAACGACACCTCAAAATCCATCGGCCATCTACATGTGTGAAGGTGAAATGGAAGTTAGAGTAAGTTTATCCTACAATCAAAGGAATCGAAAATGTGTATGTGAGTATTATGTTGATTCATGAATTCTTTTTCATTGTTTTTTAGACCATCCTTGAAAATTCCTTATTGGGTGGAAATACAAACCGATCCATTACAAAAAAAGGGAAAAAAGGAATAGGTGCAGATGAATACCCGTGTTATGCACGTTTCATTGAAGAAGCTCTTTGTGGATATGCAGTACAGGTAAGAACTTGGCCATTTCAATTTTTAATCCTGCTATGTTCGCACATTTTATTTTAACGTATTTTCAATCGTCATTATTTTGTGCTTATGGAATCATTAGAATTATGGAAAGGAATCTTTTCTTCCAGAATTTGTCAATGGGCGATTTATATCTACTTCACCAGAACATACAGTATGCCGTATTGGAGGCGATGATGACAAAGGCGGTGGAAGTGGAGTTACTTGTTGGGGAGTTGGAAAACGTGGACAATTAGGTCAAGGAAAAAGAGCAGATGAAGCTTTACCAACACCATTACTAGGAGGAATTGGATACAAAGTTAGAATTGTACAGGTGAGTTTTCATTGCATTATCTGTTGTATAGTACTTTTTAATTCTAATTTTTTATTTTTTATCAACATTATATATTACTTATATAAAAGGTCTCTGCTGGAGGAGGATTGGTGCGTGTAGCACACTCTCTTTTACTCACATCCACTGGACGATTGCTTTCCTTTGGAACTGCTCAATATGGTCAGCTAGGACATGGATATTCTGCTGGAAAACAATTGCCTGATGAATTAAGACCACGTTATGTAGAGGCACTTTCCCGTTTTCGTGTCACTTGCATTTCTGCAGGAGAACTACATTCTGCAGCTGTGACAGATGACGGAGATTTATACACTTGGGGTGATGGTTTTTGTGGTCAACTAGGATTAGGTGGAAAACGTCCACAGCTTTTACCTCAGCAAGTGACGAAAAGTGGCTTGGAAGATGAATGTGTTAGCGTAGTTTCATGCGGAGCTAGGCATACTTTATGTGTGACGGAAGACGGTGAAGCCTTTAGTTTCGGATTAGGACAGTATGGTGCTTTGGGTCGTTCTTTTACTCCCTTTGAATATGATACAGATGACCCAATGATGCCAAATGTAGATGGAGAAGCAGATAATCCACCGGCAGTTGCAGCTGCCGCTCCTCCAGTCGCAGTAGCAGAGGCCGCACCTGCTACCAATGGTCTTGATGTTAATATTTTTACTCAACTAGATTTACTTGCAAATGTCACCTTGAACGATAGCAGTGATCAATGTATTCCAATGTCAATAGATTCCTTGAGTGGAATTCATATAGTAGGTGCATCTGCTGGACATAGACATAGTATGCTTCTAGACAAATATGGCAATCTTTATTCTTTTGGCAACGGTGCTGCTGGGGAACTTGGGCATGGGACTCGAGAAAAGCAAAGCTATCCCATGAGAATAATGGAATTTGGTAAGATCCTACTGATGGCATTTTTGCGATTATTAAAAAAAACACTGAACAGAATCTTTTCATAATTGTTTTTTTAGTGGAAATAGGTACCAAAATCATACAAATGAGTGCTGGTGTTGACTTTAGCATGGCTGTTTGTGCTAAAGGAAATGTGTATTCATGGGGACGTGCTCGAGGAGGGCGTCTAGGGTTGACCATGATGAATGAAGGCGAATACATCAATATACCACGTAAAGTTCAATTGCTTACCAAAGCTGTGGATGTTGAGTGTGGATATGTTCATGCCATGATTGTAGGAGCAGATGGAACTCTATTTCAATGTGGTAAAGTAGGTGTCCACGGAAATAGTGATGGTCAAGATGAGAATTTAGATTCAACGGGTAAGATTCAAAATCGCACGAGTTTGACCGAAAGTTGCGTTTTAAAGTTTTGATAATTATCTAACTTTCTTCTTCACGCTATAAATCATTTTTAGGCGCACCAGTTCAAGTTCCAGATCTGAATATTTGGCATAGAACACCGGAACCTAAACAACGATCAGCTCAAACTGAAAGGTGGAAAAAATATGGTAAATATGAATTGAAAGGAAGATCCAAAATGTTGTCAGAAGCAGAAAAATGGTCCTAACGTATCATCTGCTGAATGTCACATAATTTGGAAATCGAGAGAAGTTGTTCTACTTCGGATACTCATTTGAAAAACACTTGAAAGAGTTATTTAGATATTACTTTTCCAGGCGGCTAATAAACTATAAAGAGCATATTATGAAATGAAAATTGTTGTGGAGAGTAAGGAATCGCATAGAATTATCTTAAACAACAATTTTTATTTTAAATTTGGTTGAATTAGCGTGAAAGGAAGGAAGATAAGTTACTCTGGTTTTGGATGCTATAAAAAAGAATATATTCCTTTTGACTCGTTCCATATTATAGTACTTAGATCTGTTGATAAGAAGAAATCTTTCATGTTAGATTTAATCGTTTTCAGGCCGCATTCTTCTGTACCCTCCTGAATTCTATTCGTAAATCCTCTAATATCTTTTCATATTTTGGGTCTATTGATTTCACCAAGTCATTTTCTTCATATGGGTCCGATGGTAGGTGAAATAGCTCCTCTACTTTATAAGCAGGCCATAATATATATTTGTAATCTTTCCGGACCAACGCTTGGACATGTTTTATATGCGCAATTGTTGTTATAGTTGGATACTCATAATAAAATTCCCTTCGCCAATGTTTATCCCCTGCGATAATATCTCCAGTATATAATTTACTTATATCATCACCTTGCATTCGTTCTGGTGGCGTAATCCCAGCTGCTTGTAGGATAGTTGGGGCAAGATCAATACTTAAAGTCATTGCATCGTTCATTGTCCCAATAAGATTTTTATTCATTCGAGGATCCTTAATTATGAGGGGTACTCGAATACTCTCCTGATGTGCATACCACTTATCTGCAAGCCCGTGATCAGAGAGGTAATATCCATTATCAGTCGTAAAAATAATCAAAGTATTTTCTGTCTCGTTTTGTCGCTTTAACTCTTCAAGAATTCTTCCACACGCAAAATCAACCCCCGTTATGAGACGAAAGTAGTTTTTTAACATCTTTTGAGCTTTGATTGGTTCATCAAATCTCTTTCGCCAGCGCTTTCTCCCTTCTTCATTTTCATCAAGAAAAAAAGGGAGCTTATTCCACGACTCTTCTGTAGCTGTAGGACCAAAAGGAATATCAGTTTCATTATAAAGAATTCGTGTTAGTTTCTGAGGGAGATACTGCTCTGGATTGTTATCTTCAGCGTGCGGGGCAAAAAAATTGACAAATAATGCGAATGGATCATCAACGCCCTTCCTTTCGTTTTGCAGAAAATGTAGAGCATCCAGGACATTCATATCAGTGATGTGTTCCTCTTCTTTATAATGAAACCCTTCGTAGATTGTCGAATAGTTAAACATGCCATCGTCCATTTTTGAAGGTTGCCATTTTCCTACAGAAGCAGTAAAATAACCATTGTTTATTAGCTGGGCAAACATGGTTTCGTTCCAATGTTTATGAAATGGCACAGGTGGTTCCCTTTTCATGGTCTTATGTCTGGCATAATGTTGTCCAGTAGCCAAACATGCTCTACTGATCCAGCAAATACTTGTGGTGACTGCATTTTGTGTAAACAGTACACCTTCTCGTGCTAAAGCATCCAAAAATGGAGTTTTCACATGTTTGTTGACAATACCTAGGGAATCATATCTCCAATCATCTCCGTAAAATAAAATTATATTCATGTTTTCCTGTTTTTTTTCACTTGGAGGTAATGAATTTATCTTGTCCATCTTTGTTGTTCCTTGCATGAGTTGCTGCAGCACCATCGTATCGCGATCGTTATTAGATGATAGTTTAGGGATAGCAATTCGTTCATGGATTGGTGGTTGTACTCCAGGGAAAAGAATCTTTTCAAAGTCAAATGCTTCTTGTAAGTATTTATATGTAGACAAGTTTTTCTGGATTACATAAACAAAAGAAAGAAATATCATAATGTAGATGAATTTCAGAACCAGAGGTCCTATTCTCTTGGGTACGCGTCTGGAATCCAAGCTCCTCATTGACTTTTCAGCAAAGAATGCAAGTTTATCCTTACAATCTTACATGGTTTATTAGTCTTCAAAAACAAAATCGGCAACAACAACATATTGAGATAACATACGAGAAGAGTATGTAGTGTGAAAACGTAAATGTGGAACTTCTATGTATGTCCAAAAGGGATGAGGAAAAATAATATATAATTACGATATGAAAGAGTAAATTTGTATTATTATTTAACGTGATAAAACAGGATTATAAAAGGATTTACGAATAAGCATATGCTCAGATGGTATTGCTCTACTTACATATGTTATGTCATGTTCTAAGATATTTTTTTAACGCACTGCGGCAGACCTGGTACGGCTTCCCTCAATTCCAACCTACTACACCTTTTATACGTGGGTCCGAAGACGTCTACCATTTGTTGAAATCTACTGCGATCCTCACTGTCGTCAACTTTTAGTCTTCGGCCTTGTGTGGGGAGTAATGCTAACAATAGATAAACTGTTCAAAAATCACTTGGTTGATTAAATCGGTTGGATTATTTTAAAAGAATGAGCTTTCTATTCTAGCTCATTCACTATACTTTTATTTATATAGATCACTCCCACATGGTGCTTTTTACTGCATCCGCGTAAGTAACCTTTTTCATAACTGATTCATTATCAGTTGATTTCCTAAGTATGGATTTCAAATTATCTTTTTCTTTTAAATCCATACTATCTTCTTTCTTAATAATTTCCTCTTTTTTCTCCGTAGAACTTTGATTCTCAACACCATTAGCACGGCGATAGCAAGATTTGAAAAAATCGCTGCCCATGAACTGACAGGAAAATGTAGTAAGCGACATTTTAATGAGATAAATTAGAACCTGAAAGCTTTCCTGACTCCCCTGTACTTTCCTTTTGACCTCCTTCTTTCCCAAATACTGACACCGTCGATCTTTCATCTAGACTAAAACCAAGCAAATATAAAAAATAAAAAAACAGTTCGTCCCGAAAAAAAAAGAAAAGGTGATCTTTCGTGGTAGCTAAGTCTTTGCGTTTTCTGTTCGCACTTCTTCCTCTTGCATGTCTCTCACATCATATATAGATTCATTCTATCCTTTTTACTTCTTCAATGTATAAAAAAACCGTTCGTCCCGAAAAAAAACGAAAGATGGACTTTCAATAAAGCTAAGTCTTTATGCTTTACGAACTCAAATCTTCCTCTTACTTAATTCTAACTTTATAAGTTGACTACTTCTATCCTCTTCTCTTCTTCTATATTAAAAACCGTTCGTCCCGGAAAAACAAGTTGATAACCCGATATATTTCTTCCTCTTCGCTCTAATTATACTGAATGACTCTTCCTTCTTCTCTTTCCCTAATTTCGTCTTAACAAAAGAATGGTGCATCCCGAAAAAAACGCAGGTAATTCTTCCTTCTTAACGCCTTAATTATATCATTTATGTTGCCTAATATTATGTCTTCTTTCCTTTTTAATGCTTATAAGCTTTTTTGTCTGGCTTTCTTACGGCTAAAACTATCATTCCTCTTTTTTCTCTTTTTCCTTGTCTTATTTTCAGACGTTGATATCTTATTCGTGGGCTCCTCTTTGCATATCTTATCGATTAAATTGTTCCAACAAGCAACTTTTTTACGTGGAACGTAATTTGAACCGCCCTTGCCGACTACCAACATACCGGAGTCTACGTAAGTCTACGATTTTTTTCAAAAAATCAGCAATTCTGACCAGCCAATTGCCAGCGAGAGCAACCGGCAAACTGTACAACAAGAATTAGTGGAAGTTTGTTTGGAACTCGAATATCAAAAACAAGAAAACGCTAGATTAAGAGCGAAAATCCAGGAGCTAGTGGCTACTAGTGACACGCACTAAAAAGTACTTGCACTAATTTAAAGGATTTTAAAGGACGTGTTTTTGCTGCATAAATTGCTCAACATGGCGTAAAAACAAACTCATTCTTTTTTTGATGTCG
>Ga0209092_10004011_pt1 | contig 12459 bp, 15 predicted proteins | sample FraStrMetagenome_FD_187446 | JGI IMG/M metagenome (GOLD analysis project Ga0209092, IMG submission 187446) | Marine eukaryotic phytoplankton communities from Arctic Ocean - Fram Strait ARC3M Metagenome (SPAdes) (version 2) | ecosystem: Environmental > Aquatic > Marine > Oceanic | place: Fram... | reverse complement strand
TTTTGAAGTAACACGCTGTTACTTTAAATGAGATGCCCTCGGGGTCTCACCACATAACCCTGCCTAATAGGAGGAACAATAAATGACACAACAAACAATCCCACGTTCGTGGACAATCGGTTTTGAATCTATCTTCGATAGACTTGAAAGCACCCAATCAAACAGCTCTACTTATCCGCCTCACAACATAGTGAAGCATACAGACACGAGTTTTGAAATCGCATTAGCAGTTGCTGGTTTCAGTGATAAAGACCTTGACGTGACACTTGAAAAGAGTATCCTCACGATCGAAGGCAACAACGTATCGCTTAATCACGATAAGGAATATATCCATAAGGGTATTGCTACGCGTAAGTTCAAGAAACAATTCGATCTTGCTGAACACATTAGAGTAGAACGCGTCAGTATTACCGATGGTATTCTCTCGGTGTATCTCATAAAGGAGGTACCAGAAGAACTTCAACCTAAGAAGTTTACTATTCTGAATGGAACTTCTGGCGATCCAGAGTTCTTGGCCGAATAAACACTTAAGGTCTTTCCCTCTTTCACCTAAAGTAAAGGGGACTTTTTTTATAAATAGCTATATGAAAAATCTTATAGAAGCGTCGAAAAATATATTAGAAGCAAAAGGCAAAAAGCTTTTTATCGAAGGATGGCACGGCACTCGTAAACCGTTTGAGCCACCATTCAAAGAAACCTTACAGGGAAGCGAAAACGACGACGGGTTCTCGGGTAAAGGGTTTTACTTTTTTGGCAATGAGGAAGATGTGCAGTTCGCAGTACCTAAAGGCTATAAGCGTAAGTTTCAGATTCAGCTGAAGAACGCGTACAACTTAGATAAAGACGATATCTTCTCAAAGGACACCGACCTACCGTTTGGCCAATATCGGGATGAAGAAACTTTGCGGTTGTTAAAGGAAGGCTACGATGGAGCTTACCGCACAATGAACGGAAAACTTGAAGAGTTGTGTGTATTCTCATTCAAGAAAGAAGGTTTTGACGGCAACAAGAAGGTTAAGACAATAAAGGGCGAAGACTGGCAGAAGATATAAGTAGTTTAGGGTGTACATACCGCGGAATGTATGGTATAATTATACTATGATATTAAGCGGATTCTACACGAGTGTCGAAAGACTCAGCAATAACTTACTTTACCGTGGATACGACAGCGAGGGCAAAAAGATTAGCCACCGCATTAAATACAAGCCAACACTCTATCTTAAGTCTAAAAAAAGTAACACCGACTGGAAAGCACTTGATGGCACAGCGGTAGAGCCATTACAGTTTGGCTCAATGTCTGAGGTCAAGGAATTTGAAAAGTCTTACAAAGGTGTTCCTGACTTTTGCCTCTATGGTAATACTCGTCACATTCCTGCGTTTATTCAGAACCAGTTTCCCAATGAAATCGCTTACCACCGCGACTTAGTTGATGTCGCTTCTTTAGATATTGAAACATCGTATGGCGATGGGTTTCCTGAGGTAGATAATCCTGTCAATCAGATTCTCACCATCGCGTACAAAAGTTCAAAGGACGACACTTATCGCGTTTGGGGTATGAAACCATACGACGAAGCAACAACCGAACTCAAACACCTTAAAATCGAGTATCGTCAATTCACCGAAGAATCCTCAATGCTTTCTGCATTCATCGATTATTGGGCTGAACCTGATAATACGCCTGATATTATTACTGGTTGGAATACACGCTTTTTCGATATTCCGTACATGATCTCGCGTATGACGTTTCTCTTAAGTGAGGAAAAGGTTCGTAACCTATCCCCTTGGCGCAAGATCGAACGTAGGGAAATCTTTGTCAAAGGTCGTCAGCAAATCACCTTTGATATAATGGGTATTCAACACCTTGACTATATGGAACTATTCAAGAAGTTCGCGTACACCTATGGTAACCAAGAATCTTACTCGTTGAATCACATCTCAAGCGCTGTCCTTGGCGAAAAGAAACTCGATTACTCCGAAGTTGGTACACTGCGTGATCTATACGATGCAGACTTTCGCCTGTTTGTCGATTATAACATTAAAGATGTTGAGCTCATCGAACGTATGGAAGAGAAGCTTGGCCTTATTACGTTGGTATTGACTATGGCGTATCTCGGTGGTGTAAACTATCAAGACACACTCGGTACAACCGCGATATGGGACTCTATTATTTACCGCCGCCTTGCTCGTTCTAAAATCGCGATTGTGCCAAGCGTTTTGAAAGAAACCGACAACTTTCCAGGTGGGTACGTGAAAGAACCACACATAGGTATGCACGACTGGGTAATGTCTTTTGACTTAAACTCACTTTACCCCAACTTGATCGTTCAGTATAACATGTCGCCTGAGACTTTGATTGATCGTCCTAACGCCGATGGTGCAACTGCGTCTAATGGTGCAGTCTTCCGTAAAGACAAGAAGGGTATCATTCCAGAAATTGTCGAAGAATTATATGCTAAGCGCGTAACAATTAAGGGCGATATGCTTCAGGCTAAAACTAAACTTGAAACAATATCAAAGCGAAAGCGTACTGAATATAACCAAACCTCAGCGCAGGTAGCACGTCTCGAAACACTTCAAACTGCGATTAAGATTCTACTGAATTCGCTTTACGGCGCAATGGGCAATCGATACTTCAGATACTTTGATCTTCGCGTCGCATCAGCGATTACCTTAACAGGGCAAGAGGTTATCAAATACGCTGAAACACATGTCAATGATTTCCTTAATGACTTCATCGGCGAAGACAAAGATCGCGTTATTGCGATGGATACCGACTCACTTTACGTCGGTGTTAATGATGTAATCGAAAAGTTCAAGCCCAACAATCCTGTTGCCTTTCTTGATGAGTTTGGTTCTAAAGCTATTGAACCTATGCTAGCAAAAGCATTCGATCAGTTCGCTGCTCGTACCAACGCATATACTAATCGTATGGTCATGGCACGAGAAGCAATCGCCGATCGTGGCATTTGGACTGCTAAGAAACGTTACATTCTCAATGTTCATAATAATGAAGGTGTTCAATATGCTGAACCTAAGATTAAGATCATGGGCATTGAAGCTGTTAAGTCTTCTACACCGCAAGCATGCCGCAGCGCTATGAATCATCTGTTTAGGGTTATTGTGACAGGTGATGAGGAAAAGACTCAAGAAGCCATCGCACTCTTCAAAAGCCACTTCAACACGCTTTCACCAGACAAGATCGCATTCCCTCGTGGAGTTTCTAGTGTTACTGATTATGCATCACCACAAAGTATCTTTCGTAAAGGTACACCTATTCACTCGCGAGGTTCACTCCTATATAACCACCACTTAAAAGCTAAAGGATTAGATAAGAGGTTTACGTTAATTCAGAATGGTGATAAAATTAAGTTCTTGTACTTACTTAAACCAAACTCGATTCAACAAAACGTCATTGCCTTTCCTGACTTTTTGCCTGAAGAATTGGAGCTGCACAAGTACATCGATTACGATCTACAATTCCAAAAAACATTCCTTGATCCAATAGACATTATTCTTAATGCCATTGGATGGTCTGCAGAACCTCGAGCTGATTTACAGCAGTTCTTCTTTTAGGGTGTACAAAACAATCAAACTGTGGTATAATATATAGAATATGAGTAATAACTGGCCAAAAGATATAAATGAAATGCATACTAAATTCGGTGTGCGAGATGCCGTAAAGAATTTTGATAGTGTAATGCTACGAACATTCTTACGTTTTAGATTAGACTTTCTCCACGAGGAATTAGGTGAAACTGAAAAGGCTGCAGCAACAGGTATCCCACTTGACTCTGAAGAAGTTGTCGATGGATTGATTGATCTGTGTGTCGTAGCTCTTGGTACACTTGACGCGCTTGGTGTAGATCCATATAAGGCTTGGGATGAAGTCCATAAAGCAAACATGTCCAAGGAGGTCGGTGTGAAAGAAGGCCGAGATAACCCGCTTGGGTTACCAGATTTGATTAAGCCCGAAGGATGGATTGCCCCTGACCATAGTGACAACCACGGCGATCTAGCTTAGTATATTATGTCTTACGCTCTTACACTTTTCGGAAATATCTATGACAATAAGACGCATAAGGATATGTCCTTTAGCTCTCTTGAGAAGTTCGAAAAGCTGCTATACGATTTGTCAAAGCAGCCTGGTTATAAGCCAAAGAAAGGTGAATTCAAGAAAGGTTCACCACTTATATCTCCAGCTGCATATGTCAAAGGCGAAACTCGTAAGAACGTAAACGTAACAAAGTGGTCAAAATGGGCTGCACTCGATGTCGATGAGTATGACACCACATTTGAAGAAGCAATAGCGGTATTTAAAGGCCACTACTTCATCTGCTACTCATCGGCATCTTCCACTAAAGAGCATCCTAAATTCAGAATAGTATTCCCTCTCGCTGAAGAAGTTCCAGCTGATAAGATCCGGCACTTTTGGTACGCGCTCAACACCGAATTCAATTCACTTGGTGATAAGCAAACTAAGGATTTAAGCAGAATGTATTACGTTCCTGCCCAATACCCTGATGCGTACAACTTCATCTTCACGCATAAGGCACCATTGCTTAATGCAAAGATACTAATGGAGCAACACACGTTTGTTGATAAGAGTACTAACAACAGCTTTGGATCTCAATTCCCTGAATCCATTCAAAAGGAGCTCGACGCCTATAGACAGACTAAACTCACCAATACGAGCTACAAATGGAGCTCTTACCGTGACTGCCCATTTGTCAACAAAACTCTAATAAATGAGTATATGACGATCGGTGAAGGAGGATGGTACTCGAAGATGTATACTATCATGATGTCAATATCTGCAAACTCCATTAGACGAGGATATCCAATCACTCCTGATGAGGTTGAGAGGCTTGTACGTGAGATTGATATGGATACAGGGGGATGGTATAAAAATCGTCCAGTGAAGCTTGAGGCCAAACGAGCCATTGATTTTGCCCTTCGAAGTGTAAGTAGTTAACTACTAACAGCTTGTAAAAAAGTGCAAAAAGGTGCATTTAAATGTGATTGGCTATCAATCACTTGCACACCTTAAAGGTCTGAGGGCCTTATCGATTAAAAATAACTGTTCACATAGGTCAGATTATATGGTATAATAGTATCATACCAACCAATAAAACTTATGAAAACATTAAAAGAAATTGTACTCTCCAGCGTAGTTGGAATCTTGATTGCCCTCGCAGCCTATGCAGGTCTTTGCCTCTCGATTCCTGCCTAATATGACTAACCGTTATAAAGCACGCCTTCAGCGTAAAGCATCACTTTTTCAACGAATACTTTTAAAGCTAAAACTCAAAACTACATAATATGACAAAACTCACACTCACCGAACGCAACACACTCGAAAAGCTTTTCAACAAAATGAATGGCGAAGATCTAAATCTCGTGGCATCACTCCACCGCAAACGTAACCGTGCGGTCAGCGCAATGGAAGCATCACAGTTCTTTGTTGGTGAAAAGGTATCGTTTAAAACCAGTATCGGCGCGATCGTAGAAGGTGTAATCACGAAAGTGAACGTAAAAACGATCAAAATTTTGGCGAAGGGAAGATCTCAAACAGGTCTACCTGTACGATACAGCGTATCTCCTTCGCTTCTCACTAAAGTTGCATAAACATAAAACTTATATTATGAAAATTACTAAAGAAATGGAATCAGCTCTTGATCGAGTTCGCGAAGCAATGATAGTTAAGTACGGCCTTTTTATGCGAGGAGACGAAGAACATGTCGTCAAGATGCGAGAAGAATTCGCAGCAGGTATTCTGCACGATATCGGCAATAAATATATCAAGATTATCAAAGGTGGATCAGTCCACTCGTTTATAGTTAATATTGAAAATGATAAGAAGTTCGCATACGGCGATATTTTGAAAGCAGCAAGCTGGAATTCACCAGCACGAAACAAAGCCCGTGGAAATATATTCAATGAATCTGATATCGCAACACGGCTCTGCTGGACTGGAGTAAACTACTAATATGTACAACGGCAAATACGATAAAGAAGACACACGAGAAGTGTACGACAAAAATTGCATTGTGATCCGCGAAGATACCAAAGCCGAAGTTGATGGAGATGTCATCCTCTTCAGGCCAAAGGAATTCTTAAAGGTTGTAATTGGCAAATCAGTCGCTCTTAACCTTCAATACGAACCATCCTATGGTGGTTACATTGGCGAGAAATCAAAAATGCCTTTTATTTCAAAAGGCCCTAAGCGGTTAAAATAAGATAAATAACTATTTACAATTGCCATAAAGTATGGTATAATAGTAGAATACAGTAATGGCTCTCTAAGCCAAATATCGAATTAGAGTTAAACGTCTTGTAAAAATGGTGTCCAATCCAACTTCGGTTGAGAGGGGCAAGAAAGAATTTTTTGTTCTTTAATAAGTTCGGTGGACGTAGCCACCGTTAAAACAAACCTACGACAACTTTTTAATACAAACAACAACAACAACATAAACCAACAACAAAATACAATAGATTATGAAACTACACATGCAAAACCCAAATACTGGTATCAAAGTCACAGCCCCAATCGGCATCTCATGGACAACGCTCTTCTTCTGTCCAATCCCTGCAATCTGTCGGGGTGACTGGAAGTCGGTACTCATCCAACTAGTTCTACTCGGTATTGCTCCGATCTTAACCAATATCGTCTTTGCCATTACATACAATAAGACTCATGTCAAAGAACTTCTCGCTAAAGGGTTCAAGGTCGTTGATGTTGAAGGAGGCACTCTTCAACTAGCCCGCGATACAACTAAGATCGACTTACCAACAATCAGCTAAATTGCTTTTTGCTGGTGATAGGTAATCCTATCTTAAAGATTCTGGTGGAACGGAATCGCCAGCAGCAAGGGCGCATCGGTCGTCCATAGCACTCTGTGCAACCGACAATTTTAGGAGGAATGGCTGAGTGGCTTAAGGCGGCTGACTTGAAATCAGTTGACGTGAAAGCGTCCGTGGGTTCAAATCCTACTTCCTCCGCCATTTAACGGCCACCTTAGCTCACTCTGGTAGAGCGCAAAACTTGTAATTTTGAGGTAGTCAGTTCGATTCTGACAGGTGGCTCCATTTTAATACTTCGGTATTAAACGAAAAGCGAGAGTTAATATTACTCGTGTTTCAAAACTTGGCTCACACCCTCGCGTGAGTTTCGTAAATCGACCACCGCGAGGTGTAATCGTTTCAAGCTGTAAAGTCAGTAAGCGGGGAACATTTAAATACAAGTAAGGCAGATACGGTTAGCTGCACCAGACTGTAAATCTGGCACCATCGGTTTTACAGGTTCGAATCCTGTTACTTGTACCATTTTCATGTTCAGTGGTAGATAGGTAATACAGCGGACTGTTAATCCGTGCTTCGGCAATGCTGGTTCGAATCCAGCCTGAACAGCCATTTCGAGCTGTTTCCAAAACGGAAATAGCTCAATAACAACACACCCAGTGATCCTCTTCTTCATTGAATGATCATAAAGGCTGGGTACATTTTACACAGGCGGTGTTGAAAGTAGAAACACTGCGTGGGCCAGCGTCCGAGGAAGGCGGAATATCGACTCGGTTAATTCTATGGCATTTTCGTGACCGTAATTGCAAAACGCGAAGCGCATAGAAGCATGGTGATCGATTGGTAATCGTGAGCCTATTCCACAAAGACCATAATAGGAGTAACGACCTATCCTGTGTATCATTTTATTGCAGAGAGGTTAGGTAGCCAAAGGAGTCTCATAAGCTTCTTGAGCAGGTTCGATTCCTGCCTCTGCAACCATTTTATTGCACCCTTAGCTCAATTGGTTTAGAGCAGTTCACTTTTAATGAATTGGTTCTGGGTTCAAGTCCCAGAGGGTGTACCACTCTGTTAACAACTCAAAATATATGCAAACCGTAAAACACACACAAATTAAAACGTTCACCTATACTCGCGATGAATATGCCACACGCGATCGTTCTATCAATGTAGACACCAATAAAGAAACAGAAGAAGTGACAGTTGAAGTTACTCTTTTTAGTCCAATCGCAGATCGAGTATTCGACCGTCTTGATGAAGAATACAGACATGAATGGCTTAAAGACTTCTTCAATGGAGAAAACGCACCTATCATTCCAAGTTACACACTTCTACGTAAAGGACATTAATTTAAAGCTCTGATAGTTCAAGGGATAGAACAAGACACTTCTAATGTTTAGATCTGGGTTCGAGTCCCAGTCGGAGTACCATTTTCAATAGAAGGGCCTGTAGCTCAGCGGTAAGAGCAGAGAACTCATAATTCTTTGGCCGTCGGTTCAAATCCGACCGGGCCCACCATTTAAAAAATTCTTTCAACTAAGCCATCTCTAATAAAGGCGTGATAAATACTGTAAGAGTGCAGACCATGTCGTGTATAAATAGAGTTATAAGAACTTTAACCCAATAACACTATGCCAGACTTAATCGTATCCTCAGACATCGACACACTCCTAAGTAGTGCAAGCTCAAGCGCTGCACGAACTAATCTAGGACTTGGCGCTGCCGACACTGTAGAATTTGGCTCGATGTCAGGCGTTATTGGCCTCGCAGACTCAACGGGAGTTGTGCTTGCCGCTAACTCCCTAAGTCTGGTCGGTGCCAAGTTGGTTCTATCTGACTTCGTGAAAGAAGGTGGAAAAACTTTAAGCTTTTATTCAAATGCTGCCGTTGAAGTTCGCGCAACGGGGACCGCTGTAGAGAATGGGACAGCTCTTGAGGCTGCTTACGTATTAGCAAAAACTCTAACACCTAATGATGCGGCTCTGTCTTCAACAAATAGAGCGCGGTTAGTTATCGGGGATGGTCGGTATGATCTCTCTGGCGACTTGGCAATTGATGCCGAATTTGTTGACATTATCGGGCCAAGCAAATTTTCAATGCGTGACAAAACAATCACTAGCGCGGCCGCACTGATGCAAATTGGCGGTGGGAATTTGTCCGTTTCTGCTAATGATGTTTTTGTCAGCGGGGTAGCAATGGCGACTGGTTCCTCAATTAACATCGTAGGAACCAAACCGCTACAAGTCTTTGAGAACTGCCTATCTGCTGGTGGCGATGGTTTCGGTGGTGGAATTGGAGGAGTCGCTGCTGGATCATTCACGCAATGCGCTAGCAGCTCTGGCGGCTTTGGCGGCAATGGTGGCACAGCTTCGGGTAAATTCACGGACTGTGTTGCATTCGGTGGTCGCGCTTTTGGTGGCAATGATGGCATAGCATCTGGGGTTTTCATTCGATGCAGTGCGTCACAAGGCGACTACAGCTTTGGGGGTGGTGGTGTTTGCTCTGGCACGTTCACTGAATGCTCTGTTCCAGCGACTTCAACGGGCGATTTTGGAACATACAACGCAGCGTTTGGCACTGGCATTACTTCTGGGGTTTTCATTCGATGCGCTGGCGGTGTTGCTGCTTTTGGCGCGGATGGTGGAACCTTCTCAGGGCAACTACTATGGTCAACCATTGGAAACACTACTCCCCCGCTGATTACTGGCGCAGGTAAAATCAGAATGTGCCTAGATTCTGCCTATACTGAATTGAACGCTGGATAACATGGACTTCAACGGAACATTGCTAGGGGGTAACATTCTATTGAATAAGGGCAGGGAAGCCCTCGGTAAATTTACAGATGCTGTGGGGCGGACTCGTGTCATATCTGAAACACCTGCTGGATTTGAGACAATCAACGATCTTACTTATGAGTTGTCCGCCCAATTAGAATCCTATGACGAGGCAACTATTTTGACCGAAGGGTTCCTTGCTGCCCCAACTTACTCAGTAAACGACGAGACAATCGCAACGATTGACCAATCGGGGTATTTAACGTGGGTATCAGATGGTCATGTTAGAGTCAAGGTCATCGGCGATGGTGCAACCTTGGTTGATCTGGTTGAGGTGAAGCAAAATATCTCTGATGACAAAGCCATCTTCCATGAGTGGGTTGCTGGTTGCTTCTTGGGTCATATTAGTGAGCAGGTTGACAGTCGGATAATGGGACTTGATCCTGCAACGACAAAACCCCAATTCAGCACACTAGATCACTCAAGTAGGACATTCGTCCGAAACGCTGACTGTTGGCTCACTGTTGACGCTTCTGGTGTTTCCGTGAGCAATTCGCGCAGCAATGGTCAACGCGCAGGGACCTTAATCACTTCCCGACACTTACTTGTAGCCGGCCACTTCCCTCTCTCGGTGAATGATGTAGTATGGTTTACGTCTGACGATGGACTGAATAACACCTACTCCAGAACGGTGCGGCAAACAAAGCGTCATCCTGACTATGCGAACGTTTATCCAGATTTTACGGTGTGCTTGCTCGACTCGGATTTGCCGAATGACATTAAATTCCTCAAGGTTGCTCCGCCAGATATAGAGACTCGGTTTTCACAGATTTTAAATGGGCGACCAGCGGGGGTGGTGATTACCCAAGACAAGTTGGCGTCTGTTGGGAGTTTTTCTGCAATGAACGGAAGTGTCACGCTTCTCCCGCCTATTCGGTTTTCCGTAGACCCCGCGGCTAACGTTGAGAACGCCGAGCTAAGACAGACATTCTTTCAGGGCGCGGTTCAGTATGATTCGGGTTCTTTCATGGGGTTCATTGCTGATATGGGGGAAGGTGATGAGCTTGTGTTGTCCTCCCTTCTGTCCTTTAACTTTTTTGGATATACAGGAACACACGTCGCCCGTTTTATCCCAGATTTAAACCAGTTGATTCTCGACGTGGACACACTCCAAGGCGACCTTACAGGCTACACCGTCACAGAAGCTGACCTTTCATCTTATCCAACTTATTAAACACTATCACATATAAATAGCACTATGCCAGACTTAATCGTATCCTCAGACATCGACACACTCCTAAGTAGTGCAAGCACTACCGCCGCGCGAACTAATCTAGGACTTGGCGGCACCGACACCGTAGAGTTCGGGGGACTAGTGCCACCATCGGGAACAACCGCCGAGATCGATTCGGTTACCACGGCTACTATTGGACAGGTAATGATCGACACTGACCGCAATCGTTCGGTGCGCTTTACTGGGGCGGCTACATACGATGTAATCGGATACACTTCTTCCAGCACGTATTATGTAGATCCGCAGAATGGAGATGATGCAGCGGGAGCTGTTGGTGGCTTGCCATTTGTGACAATCAACGGTGCATTGACACAGGCGGTAGCAGACGCAGCTAGCCCTATTATTGTTCAATGCCTGTCGGGGTTCTATTCGGAGGTGGATGCTTTAAATGGCATCTCTACGGGAGCATCAGTGTCCATCGCGTTTGACGTTGGCTCCATTTACTACAACTTATCAATGACTGCCCCATTTTTTGATACAACCACCGCAACATTAAGTAAGTTAAATTATCTAGGTGGGCAATTATCGTTTAACGCCAATAATTACGGATTTTTTAAAGGAGCTGCTGGTACTAGCACAATCCTAGAGTTAGAAGGAGTGGCATCAGCACCCACAGCGGGGCCTATGTTTGAGGTCACTGGTGGTCGATCTAATGTTATAGTCAACGGACTTGCTGATTTCAGTGGAGCAGGAGCCATTCACCCCGTTATTGTAGCGTCTGGAGATGCAAAGGTAACCTGCGTTGGGTTAAATGCTTTTTACGCTCCTCCTTTTGGAGGCACTACGCTTCCCTCATCAAAGCTATCTGGGACGGCAACTTTAAAGCTGACAAATGCTAGTATTGAAAATGCAGGTCTATGTGAGATTACAAGCGACACTGAGTGTAAGTTAATCATCAGAGATTGCATCTGTTCAGATGGATTCTTTCCTGGGACAACCCTAACTGTTAAAGCACCCGCAGCAAGCACCAATCCCAAGGCATTTGCCCTTGGAGTTAATGTAGTTCCTGTGGCAGCAACAGACATCACGGTAGACGTAACGTTCGGACAGTTCATCGTAGATGCAGCTGCTGACGACTTATTCTAATATGACTACACTCAAAACAGTTGGCGATCTATCATCTTACACACAATATTAAACACCAGCACGTATAAATAACACTATGCCAGACTTAATCGTATCCTCAGACATCGACACACTCCTAAGTAGTGCAAGCTCAAGCGCTGCACGAACTAATCTAGGACTTGGCGCTGCCGACACTGTAGAATTTGGTGCCATTGTGCCACCAGCAGGAACGACCGCTGAAATTGATACGGTTACTGGTGCAACTGTTGGGCAAGTGATGGTCGATACTGATCGTAACGTGCAGGTGCGCTTTACTGCCCCTGCGGTGTATGAAATAATTGGATCGCTAGGAGTTCCAGAGGTGTATCTCGTCAACCCGACCACTGGTGACGATGCGACTGGCAGCGGCGGTGGTACACCATTTAAAACCATTGGAGCTGCGTTTGTTAAAGCAATTGCAGATGCTCAAGCACAATCAATAATTCAGTGCCAAGCAGGGGTTTACAGTACGTCAGATGGAACGTACCC
>Ga0209092_10004010_pt1 | contig 12462 bp, 11 predicted proteins | sample FraStrMetagenome_FD_187446 | JGI IMG/M metagenome (GOLD analysis project Ga0209092, IMG submission 187446) | Marine eukaryotic phytoplankton communities from Arctic Ocean - Fram Strait ARC3M Metagenome (SPAdes) (version 2) | ecosystem: Environmental > Aquatic > Marine > Oceanic | place: Fram... | reverse complement strand
TAAGTATATAAAGATCCATACGTTGGTGCCAATGTTTTCGCCGTTCTATTTCTGTTCATTGAAGATCGGTCATTTGATGATGTGAGTTTGGTTAATTTTTTCTTGTGTCAGTCGTAAAAACAGATGTCGTTTAATTTACATCCTAGTCGTTCTCCTTCTCTATCCTTCACTAGTACCTCTATTAAATGTCCAAAATTAGAAGCACACCTCATCCCAAGTGACTTTATTCTGTTCCAATCCACCCCAGAAGAAAACGCTGTAGGCCAAATTGTCAATATTGCATTGAGTTGCTTGAATCGGAGTTGGAGAGGTAGACTGGTCATTAGGTTGATGTTTCAATGTTGGACCTGCTTGAACAACGTCATTCTGGACTGATGTGTTGGACGAGGTGGATCTTCCATCTATATCCATGTCCTCTTCATGTGCTTGCGTTCCTGTAGATCTAATCTCTGCATTATCCTCATTTTCGTTCACACTATAGTCATCTTGATCGGCTGTATCATTCTTGGTTGAAGGTTGAGCATCATTCTCGGTAACCTTCTCATTATCCAAAGAGTCATCGATTTGCACCGTAGGAAAATTCGTATCTAACTGCTGTATCCCATACATGATATAATAATGGACATTCTTATGAAACTCTTTTTGGGCTTAAGTATTTTTTGTAGATGATGTTTTGTACAGGAGCCCACCGGATGTGATGTAATAAATGTATATCTTGCTAAATATCCTACATCAAGATTGGAATGTTCTGAAAATATTTCAGTAAAGAAAACACGTATATTTTCCACTTCATCCAAAGCACATCTAACAACAAGAACTCTTTGCTCAACTCTCCTAGTCCCTACAACTATAACTTCTTTTTCGGGAGTATTGGTAAATTCCATGTCTTTCTTAAATCTCGTTTTTAATAGGCTTGGAATGACGCCCTGAAAACCCTCTCTGAATGTAAGATCTGGATGTGCTCCCAGCAGCCATCCTGCTTTTCCTGTACGAAGAGCTTTGAGTTGGGTAGGTCGTATGAAATAGTTACATTCTTCAAGCTGGAGCATGACTTTCCATTTTAATTGATTTATCGGGATGGAGCTTTGGATTTTACATTTTGCAGGAATATGCCCACTTTGCATGTACATCCTTGGAAAGTAGATTGATAACTGATCCATTGTTTGTGGGACATGTCCTGGATGGTTGATCCCGTTGGCTTTGGAATTGGAATCATACGGAAGAATGAGAAGGTGTGGATCGTGTGCTCTTAATATTTTGAGTTGATTTTGTAGCCAAACTCTCTTGTTAATTTGTGAGTTCCTCGGCTTTCCTCTTTGAAATTCGCAATAAGAAATGAATAATTCAACTGGTTCCGTATGTAGATTTGGTACCGGACCTTTTTGCAAGTTAGTAAAATTGCTTCCAGTCATAGCATAATTTTCGTGCTTCGGATCCTGTTTGCGCCCAAAAGTACCTTGCATAATGGCATTCTTTCGAATACCTAATCCTCTGCCCCCAGAGGAGGGCATAGGGCCTCTAGGCATCGTAATCCGTAAACTGTAGCCTTCTGATTCTTGAGATGAAGTCTTGATTGGATCGGCTTTTTCGTAAAATTTTCAAACGCGGTGCAATTTCCTACGTACGTAGAATTCTGATATTAGTGCGGGAAGTCTTAGTGTGATTGCTGTTCGTGACCTATTATATGATCAGGATACGATTCCTACTTTTCCTTTCATCAAACATCATGCTTCAGACTATGCATTGCCGATACCCTGCGTACATGTTCCTATGAGCTTACTCAATGATGACGATGTTTATGAATTTATTACTTTTAAGAAACAACGGATAAGGAGAATGATGCATGACTCTTTGGATTGAAATTTAGATTAAATATTTGTTTGCTTGCTTTTTAATTTACTACAATTGTGTCCAAATAGGAACATCATGAGCTATACGCTCACTTCTATGAATAGTATATAGCCTTCATGTAAAATAAAACTTCTTTTATTATTATTAGTATAGACATAAAGGATAATACGGACCCATATAGAAGTAAAATAATTGGGCTATACGTTGGAATGAAGATATGGAGTAAGTATAGTCCTCTCTGGTAAAGCCACGGCTTGATATACACATTTTGATGACTTGAACGTACGTTCGACCGGGACTCTTGACGGGTTGGGACATGAAGATCCTGAAAACGTCTTAGCACGATCATGGTATGGCATGATAAAATATAGCAAACATAAACACAAACATACCACTTAACCAAAGCAAACCTATTATAATTCATGTGTTTTATTGGTATTGGAGCATTCCCAAATTAACTAAAACAAAGACACAAAAAGGGTTGACTTTTTGTGTATACATACTTACCAAAATGTACGTAAGGTAAGAACCCGGTTTTCCACATATGAGAGAATATTGGAAAATATTGGGGCGCGCTAGCATGACTTCAAAGTTTGGCGCCCATTTGATTGGTAATCCAAAAATTTCGAAAGTATGGAATGTGAAGGAATCAAATAGTTTGATGATGTCAGAGATTCAGGAAGAAATGGGACTCAAAAATGAAGTAAATAATTGGAAAGTAACGGGACTAACAAACGGGACTGATGTTGCAAAATATTGGAAAGTGGACCCTATCACGTACCCTGCCGGGCGCCCTAAAAATATGATGAATCTTTAAATAATAATAATGTAGAGTCCTAAGTATTGGACTAGTGTATACTTTGAACCCCTACTTGTATGTTCTAAGTATCTACCCTTAAAATAAAAAATATTTGCAATTGCATATGAGAATATTGGAAAATAAATGTTGACTTTTTGCCTCTAGAGGCTTCAGCTGAAAAAAAAAAAATAATTTTGTAATTTTGCTCTTGTACGTCCAAAACTGAGGGTTGTTCACAATTTGCCCAGCGAAGTGCTACCAAAAATAGTGGCAGCAAGGACAAGACCAGGTATTTTCTTTCATAGATTAGCAACCCAAACCAAAGAATGGGTTCTTCAAAACACGATGTAATTTGCATCTGTAAAGAAGATCCTCTTCTTTTTGTTTCTTGCCAACTCATTAAGTTAAAAAAACTCTGTCATGAAGACCAAAAAAGAGTTTACTGCTACCAAAATGGTGGCAGCAAAGCTTTATTGGTAAGTTTAGTTTAAAAAATTGTATTACTAAATTTATCTTTCCTACAATTTTCTTATATTTCATTAAGTAGATTCTTTATTTTACTATTCTAACAAGGTTTACAACTCTCAAAATTTTCATAACAAGAACTATAAGAGGTGCACCATTTTTAGCCTCCACTCCTATGGTGTCACAAAGCTTGTCAACTCAAGCTATGTCACCAAGTCTGACAAGCTTGCTTCCTCCAGGCACAATAACATAGCCTCTCATGCGCATTGCCAAAAATGTACGGATATGAATCGTGATTTGAGGAACAAGGTGTTTGGCACAAAAGAAAAAAAACCCATTGCCTTCCAAATCCAATTCCACTGCACATACCTTCTTTAGTCTCTTTAGGAGATATATCAACAAATACTGCTGAGTCGATTTCTAATTCTATTGGGTCGAATTTCATGCTGGTGCAAGTGTTAGGAGGACAGATGAATCACAGGTTTCCTAATCTTTTTTTCGCAGGGACCAATGCCATATCCGAAGTTCCCAACTACTCAGCACTCATCTCCTTATCCTCCAATCAAATGAAGTCAATGATGGACTTGTCTAAGAAGAATACTAGTAATAATAATAACAAGAACAAGAAAATTATATTTAAAGTTCTACTATCAAATATGCAAGCAGGGAAATAATAGTGCACTGACCCCAATGGAGGGCTGTGTGGGAGGCGAAGCCCTTGATGTACACGGTATAACATTATGATTGAGTTTTTCCGATGTTGTTGTTGCACCATAGAGTCAATTAACAATTTTCTTCTTTTGGACTGAAGTTTATCTCACATTAGGTGCGGGAGCCTTTTTTTGCAGACTGTATTTGTTTTGAACATATCGCTCATCTCGCTTCATTTTCTTTGTTGTTTTCAAAAAATAATTTGTGACGGATTTGATGTATGGACCACTTTTGTTTGCTGTTTCAAAATAAATGTTTTACTTCTGTGTAATCATCTGCTATAACTTTAAATAACATTTTACTAAACCAAAAATTAAATAGTTATTATTGGCTGTTATTTTTGTTGAGGTGAATTTATTTTGCTGTTTTCTAACTTTCATGTGGGGGCTCATTTAGCCTGGTATGTTTCACATTTTTTTCTTGCTAAACTGGCCTAAACAAATTGACCTACGTTGGAGATAGGTGTCGACAAAACACACTAGTTGGGTGTGATGGTTTTGGGGGGTTGTTGTTGTGGTGTATACCAAATTGTGAGTTAAATAGTAACTTGGCATTTTGCCAAATTACTACATACTACATATACTAATTTAACTACAATTGCAATATGTTTACATTAATCTAGTAGCTCTTTGTATAGTATACCAAATCAATGTAAGTACAATGTTGTGCTGGCCAAGCACCACGTTGTTGAAATAGTACAACTGTGAGCTGTTCTGTCTTGGAACACGTCTCACTTTTATATGTATCTTTATGACTTGTACTAATGTTCTCTGACATTCTTTGCGTATGTCCACCTCTGACATGGAGGGATACATTTGGGTCTTGCCCTTGAACCTGGATCTGAATCAGATCATATATAATTTTCATTTGTTTTGTTTATTTATTTAATAATATATATATGACGTGTAAATACTGATTTAATGCATTTATTCATTATATTCTTGTACGCGTATCTCTGTGTATGACAAAATGTCAGTAATACAAACGATGAAACAAGATTCTTTCTACACTTTTGCGTATATATATAGCTTTTTTGAAAAAAATACTAAAATCAAGCAAGTAGAAAGCTGTAGATATATTTTATTCTACTGTTTTCTAATCTAAAAACTGCCGATAATTTTTATCGGGCAGGAAAAAACAGGTATAATTTTTATCGGGCTATTTTTTTGTCCTCGTCTAAATTAGTGTAGCCATTTTTCTAATAGGGCAAAGTAACTTAATTTGTCCGGGGCCTATAAAGTGGACAGCAGTAGGTTTTTCCTGCACTTTGGCGAATATATCGACAGGTTTTTCTACGAACCAACATACAAAAATTGATGTAGAAAACTTTAAATTTAGAAACCTGCGAATAATTACCTTAAAGACTAAAATAAAAATGTGAGGATTCCAAAAGTTATCAATATAGAGCGCATGGGAATTACTTCTAGAGTAACAAAATCAAGTTTTGTGGAATCCATTCGAAGCAAAAAGATAATGCTAAAATCCAAAAAAAACTTTCAACGGTAATTTTGATAGAGCGTTTGAAATGAAGTTTCTATGCATATTTATTGGTTTCCACGTCGTTTTTGTGACGTTTACAGAATAGATGGACCATCGTAGAAAACAAACGTTCTAAAAGGATTTCCTCCTTTATATTCATATTGCCTCCAAAAAGATCGAAGTAGACTTTAACAACCTAAAAACGTTCAAAAAGAGAAACGAATTAGGAACGTGAACATTTGAGATAGAATATACAAGTCGAATCATGACAATAGAATTAGTTCCGTTACGAGTGAAATGGGGGAAAGTAACTCTAGATATCGATATGAAAGTTGCTGATGGAGTCATTGGTTTGAAAACTATGCTAGAAGAAAAGACTAGTGTTCCTCGTGATCGCATGAAGTTGATGCCCAAAAGCAAAGGTGAGAGAGATCTACAAAGAGATTGGAAAAATTGTGACATCAATCTTTTGATCTAATCGTTTTTCTGTTGACAACTGAAAGGCCTATGGAAAGGAATCTTGAAGGACGACTTTGACATTTCCTCCATTAACTTTACAGCAGCTTTGTCAAAGGCCAATCCCCTTCAAGTAATGATGATGGGATCAGCTGTGGCACTAGCAAAGCCAAAAACGAAAACCGTATTCATTGAGGATCTACCTGAAGAAGAAGTTGCCAAAGTTGCACCTGAACCTTCAGGTTTAGAAAATTTAGGAAATACTTGTTACTTGAACTCTGTAGTACAATGTCTTCGTAGAGTTCCTTATCTTAGAGACGCGCTTACTTACTATCAACCACCCCCACCAACCGGACTTCAAAGAGTTGATCAAAGTCAACAAATGCTCTTTCAAACTCTTCGTGACTTGTACTCAAAATTAGATAGTAGCACAAAACCTGTACCGCCAGCTCACTTTGTCATGGCAACAAAAGCGGCATTTCCCCAATTCGCGCAATTAAACCCAAGGGGACAACCAATGCAACAGGATGCGGAAGAATTCTTTTCCGGAATTTTAGCATCAATGGCTTCCGCAATGCCAGGAAAGGATGCAATTTATCGTGGTTTCCAAAATAAAGCTATTTCGGATGAGGATTTGAATGGTGCGAACAATTTTGTGGATGCAGCATTTGGATTAAAAATAGAAGACATTTTAACTTGTGATGAATTTACCGATGTAGATAATAATGACGCTATGGAAATTGATGGAGAATCACCACTTGCAGAGCCTCCTGTCAAATCCTATGATCTGCATCGTAAACTAGTTTGTAACATACAAGGAGGGTCTGATGGTAATGAAAATATCAATATCAATCACATTCAGGAAGGAATAGCTTTATCTTTAGGCGGAAAAATTGAAAAACACTCCGAAATATTGGGTAGAAATGCCATTTGGACTCGTAAACAGGCGATTGCAAGACTTCCCCCGATTCTTGTAGTCCAGTTTGGAAGATTTTATTGGAAAGAAACACCTGATTCTCAGGATCACGCTGGAGTCAAATGTAAAGTTATGAAACCCATCACATTTAATGAGGAACTTGACGTTTATGAATTTTGCTCTGAAAAAGTCAAATCAATTTTGAAAGTTCACAGGGATGCATCAATTAAAGAAGAGGATGATAGACTAGCAAAGAAGCTAAAGATGGATTCTTCTGAAGAAAACAAAGATGAAGACAGCAAAACCGAAGCAATGATCGGAAATGAAGATGACGAAGCGGCACAACTTCAGGCTGCCCTTCAAATGAGCATGAAAACACTCCAAGCAAATGGCACTGTTGGACCAGGTCTCCCCTCTGAATTCCAAGGGATTTATGAACTTTTTGGAGTAGTCACACATAAGGGTCGTAATGCAGATGGTGGCCATTACATGGGATGGGTGAAAGCAGAGACTACTAACGAGGAGAAAGAAGGTGAAGAAAATGATGATTGGTTCGTTTTTGATGACGATGAAGTTAGCCCATGTAAAACAGAGGATGTTCTCAAATTGAAAGGTGGAGGTGATTGGCATATGTCATATCTTAATTTTTATCGTGCAAAAAAATAAATAAATTATTTGAGTAGATTTGGTTTTTCTCTAATTGAAATGAAATGCCTCTAAATCACAAAGAATCTTATATTATCTTCTCCATTTTCCTTCTGGTATATTCGCAATTCTTGGATGGTGATATGAATACAAAGTAGTTTTTGTTGAATTCTTCACAGTCATCGTTATTGTCATTATCCTTTTTCGAGAAATCTCTTTTATCATAAAAGGAGTAATGTGTACCTGAAGAAGTTTATTTATGGCTAGTCAATTTATGGATGCATCACTAAAAACATATCAGGACTAACTAACTAACGCATTTCATATCAAAAGTTCGTGCAAGAGCTCAGCGTCTACTAGAGTATTGCAGTATTTTTCATAAGTCTAACTCAAAATCAAATTCAAACATAAACTCAAATTCTAATTTAAATTCAAATTCAAATTCAAATTCTAATTCTAATTCAAACTCAGACTTCAATTGATCCATTCATATTTATCTTTCTTCTTTATAGTATATTCTTCACAAAAGTAATGAACGTATCATGAAAGAACAAGAGCGAGTGAGTAGAGCATATGTCTACCAATTTTTTATTTCTCATCATAATTATTTTCTTACAGTGCCTATTTTTCTTTAGTATGCGGAATTATTGTCGACAGGTATTATTGAATCCGATTTAGAGACCGCAGATGGCTCTAGCGAAGAAGACACGGTGAGAAAAAGCTTAAGCTTTAGAAATCACATTTTTTTGTTTTGAAAGGAGATTGTGGAGTCTCACAGGAGCTTTGAAACGAATTATTTCAATTTTCTTCTATCCCACCACAGGGTCTTTCAGATAATCAGAACCGACTGTTATACTTGATAGATCTTCATACGAAACGTGCTGAAAACCGCCAAGAATCAGATTTATGGGTTAGAAAACAGGCTCTTTCAGTTTTGATTTATGAAGGAATCGTTGCAAATATTTTTGACTATGATTATGCACCTCAGTCAGCACTCATTGAGAGTAAACGAATTTGGATCAATATTTCTCAGGAAGGGCAAAGTGATGTAGAATATCTGAGAGAGGAAGAACTCATTTGTTCCTTGCAACTCACGTCAAAATCACACAAGCCAATTATATGCTACCAAGTATCAGACAAAGGTACAGAATTGCTTCGATTTGTTTCAAGGCGCGAAAAAGAGGCAGTTCATGAGTTTGCATATATGAGCGGCTCTAGAGAACTTTTAAAAGCAACATGGGATGGGTCAAACTATTGGTTACAGGCTCCATCAGGGATTAAAAAAACGTCTACAATTACAGAAATTGAAGATGTTTCCTACGTTTCATCTGCGTATATTCCTCAATGTTTACGATATGGTGGTAGACCAACTTTGTCAAATGCTCATAGGGCTCATGAATCTGGAGAGTTTGCAAAAAATAACATAAGAGACCAGGATCTTGACGAAATAATAACATTGAATTCTGTATCAATCATTGTTGCTGAATATGTCCCCTTCGGTTCAAACCAAATTGTACAACTAAACAATAATGTTGGATCTACAGAAAGGGTTCAGGGGGGATATATTTCTCCTATCATGGATAATAACTCTTCAGGGACAGACCTTGAGCTAACATCTGAGTTGACATCAGTAGAAATCTTAGATTACACACTAACAAATCATATAAACTTTGAAGCTGAAATCAGATTTGCTGAGGACACAGGAGTCGTACAAGTTGAAACATTTGGAATGTCACTTAATGCTGAAGGTACTTGCTTTTACGGCATGCAGATTGAAGCTGTGATGGATCGTATAAAGGATAATATTTCTCTTGACCATTTGTCAAGAATTCTAGTTGATGTACAGCAAGATTCTTCCGTCATTGTGGATTCTGTTTTATCACCATATCAAAGAGAGTTACTTAATCTTGTTTTCCAAGGCGATGCTTCAAACAGAAACAAAGTAAATTTGATCATTGCCAATGAAATAACTCCCAATCTGACAGCTGAAGAGTATATGGACAAAGGAGAATACGAAAATGAATTCCAGCAAGTAATTGGTGACACTAAAGCAGCGTATGATATCAGTGAACACGATACACTCATATTTGGCGCGAACGGTCTCATTGTTTGTGGGCCAAACTCGCGTCTCCACGAGCCTCTTCTTTGTGCATATCTACAGTTCACAACTATGGATATATTTTTACAAAACTTCTTCTCTAGGGTACGGATCTTACATGACGACCTAGAAAAAGAAAACACGTCAATAAATACAATAGAATCTAACCCCACAGCTCTCAAATGTATTCAAGGTAGAATATGCAAAATATCAAGGGAACTTATCCTTCTTGAAGAGATACTTGGATATCTTCTTGAAGGATTGGAATTAATGGAGATCCCACCCGAACCTCCAGAACAAGCAGGGAGATCTTTATATGAAAGACTTGAAATCTCAGGAATGAGAGAACAATTAGTTCGAAGAACAACCGACATTAAAAAGAATGTAATTAGCGGTCAGAGATATTTAAATGTTCTCAAAGAACGCATCACTGTGTCTTCAGAAGGAAAGATGGTTTTATTATGTGAAGCTTTAGAGCAGAATACAAAAAAACTGTGTGCTTTGCAAGTCACTAATTCTGATACGGTGCATTCATTGCAAATTTTACAAATTGTTTTCTCTGGAATGATAGCCTTTGAAATTCTGGATCGTATTACAGGGGACTGGACTGTGCTTGATACATATTGGATGAAGGGTTTTGTTGAGGATGTGATTCAAGACAACATTTTGCTTTGGTTTTCAATAAGTATCATAGTTTGGGTTATAATTGGAATTGTTGTTCATCGAGTTTTCACAGTCATGAACTGGAGAAGCCGCGGAGTAACGACAATTTGGGTTAAAGTGAATCGGAAAATTTCTATTGATAAATTACGTGATATGATGAGGGAAAAATCAAAATCAAACGAAGAAAGACACTATGAAGGAGAAAAGAATATTGTGAAAGTGACTTATGACGAAGATGACGCAAAATCCTGGGGAGGAGCTTCCCCCAATGTTACACTTGAGTATGATGATAAGAACAAATTCTTATACAATATTATGCTGCAATATAATAGACGAAAAGCAGATAAGAGCTTGGTTTTTAACGGTGAAGAACTGAAACAGAAAGTAATGAGAGATTTGGATTGCGCTGCCATTTTCATTGAAAAAGATCATGTTGGCGATTCTATTAATGATTCTGAAAAAAATTCAAAATAAGAAAAGAGAGTTTTATGTGGCTTGCGTATGAGCTTTTTATTTGACTGCTCATGCAACATTTTGAGAAAATAGTATAGACTTTTCGTTTTATTAGTCATCTGGAACGTTTTCTAAATGTAAGGTAAATCTTTACTTATTCAGTCCAATCTCCTCTTCTATTTTTTTCATTAGTTTAGCTTCATCAATACTTTTCCCTTCTCTTAGTTCAAGAGTAGGTAAATGTAATATCCGATTTATCTTTTTCAGTCTGTCATCCACCTCATCGCTAGACGTATCTATTAGGCACTTCGCTTTTTCTCTTAGATCTTTGATCTTTTCAGATGAGTTCATGGCATATAAGTTAGATATGCACTTTTGGATTGCTGGTTCTATGGCGAAGTCAACAGCTGCCTTTTATGCGTCGAAAAATGATGGGAGTTAAAAGATGTTTTGATTGAAAAGAAATCACACGAATGATACTAACCTGAGTTGCTATTTCAACTAACACAGCAGGGGCTTCTGGTTTTGTATAACGTCCTCCTTCTCCACTATTGTAGCTTTTGAGAGGCAATATCGCCGGTACTTTCTTAGGGTCCCGCGCAGCCTTACCAGCCTGTAGGGCTGCTTTCAAAATAATCTGTAACTTAGTTCCTTTTGAAACCTCGAATAATTTTTTTTATGAACATAGTCATTAGAACAATTCAAATTCATAAAAATTATGTAGAAATTACAACTAGAAAAAATGTAAAAAATACTTACTTCTACAGTTCGCTTCATTTGCAGCATCACATGAGCATCTCTACTTGAAAAAGGACGGAAGGGTACTTCCCTCCCTGGACGACTAGGACGGTCTTTCATACCGGCAGCTACCAAGCAGGCATGCCGAGTAATATTTTCAATTCCATTGACAGCACTTACGGAATTCGTTAATTCCTTTACCTTTGTTTGTATATCGTTATCGTTGCCTTCATTCTCAATTGGCCCAATTCCAGATTCTTTAGATTCCAATTTAATAACACCTGGCAAATCAAAAAGTGTTGACAAGCTTTCAGATAATGCGGAGCGATTTAATTTTGTATTCTGGTATGCTCTAAGTTGATTTGCGAATACACGAGCTGTAATCTGTTTCGCTTCTTCTTCTAAGCAGCTATTTATTATTGTTGTGTTTCCCATGATCAAGTCCTCATATGTTTCTGTAGAAAATGTAGTTTGTAAAACTAAATAAACATCAAGACGCGCACAATTGGATAGAATAGCACATTCTTTCACATGTACGGATAAATCTGTTCTGGAATCGCTACTCCTTGCATGATAAGGTTGATGCTTATGATGAAGAAATAAAGTTTGAAAATCAGATATCGCTCGAGGACGAGGAACGAAGTAATCTCGTCCATCACCAAGCGCTGTATCTTTCCATCTCCACATATCACGTAAGGATTGAGGCGAAGTATCGAAGACGGATGCTAATGATACTAAATGGAACGAATTTATGTTTTGGTACTTTTTCGTCGATGTATCATCGAGCTTGATAGTGTCACTTCGAGAAGCCGCATTTAAACAATGTTGTTTGCTGTGAGAAGGTGATGAGATTAAGGGCTGGAATGTATTTTTTTGGTGTGTAATGATAAGGAAACTTCGGGAAACATTTATGATAAGGAAGTTGCATATGAACAAAAACAAATTATCGATTCTCTTTTTTGGAAACATTTCCTTGTATCGTCTCAACTTCGACTTTCTATTTGAAGATGAATTTATACCGCTTTTGCATATAGATTTTTAGTTCCACACAAACAGAATGATAATGATTGAATTGAGGAAGGGACGGTGATTGATGAGATGCACGTTTCAGTCTCTCCAAAGAAGGCATCTAAGCCCAAAACAGTTTAATAAGTACTGCAAATTAGAAAGAATTTAAAAAAAAAAAAA
>Ga0209092_10004009_pt1 | contig 12464 bp, 4 predicted proteins | sample FraStrMetagenome_FD_187446 | JGI IMG/M metagenome (GOLD analysis project Ga0209092, IMG submission 187446) | Marine eukaryotic phytoplankton communities from Arctic Ocean - Fram Strait ARC3M Metagenome (SPAdes) (version 2) | ecosystem: Environmental > Aquatic > Marine > Oceanic | place: Fram... | reverse complement strand
ATATGAAGAATTAATTCCTACAGCAGATCTAGTATTGAATTTAACACCAGACAAGCAACATACCAATGTTGTGAAAACCGTAATGCCATTAATGAAAAAAGGAGCCACACTAAGTTATTCTCACGGATTTAATATTGTGGAAGAAGGGATGCAAATTCGAGAAGATGTAACCGTAATTATGGTGGCACCAAAATGTCCTGGTTCTGAAGTTAGAGAAGAGTACAAAAGAGGATTTGGAGTACCTACATTAATTGCTGTGCATCCAGAAAATGATCCAGAAGGAAAAGGATGGGGGCAAGCCAAAGCCTATGCCGTTGGAACTGGAGGCCATAGAGCAGGTGTGCTAGCCTCGTCATTTGTGGCAGAAGTAAAAAGCGATTTAATGGGAGAGCAAACTATTTTATGTGGTTTGTTACAAACAGGTGCCATTTTATCTTTTGATACAATGGTCGCAGATGGAATTGAACCAAGTTATGCCGCAAAATTAATTCAGTATGGTTGGGAAACCGTAACGGAAGCCTTAAAGCATGGTGGAATTACCAACATGATGGATAGGTTGTCCAATCCTGCAAAAATAAAGGCCTTTGAAATTTCTGAGGAATTAAAAGACATTATGCGTCCGTTGTTCCAAAAACATATGGATGATATTATGACAGGTCATTTCTCTAAAACCATGATGGAAGATTGGGCCAATGATGATACCAACTTATTAACTTGGAGAGCTGCAACTGGCGAAACTGCTTTTGAAAAACAACAAGCTACCGATCAAGAAATACCAGAACAAGAATATTTTGACCATGGAACGTTATTAGTTGCTTTCGTAAGAGCGGGTGTTGAATTGGCTTTTGAAGCGATGACAGACTCTGGAATTATAGCAGCTTCTGCCTATTATGAATCGTTGCATGAAACTCCGTTAATTGCAAATACCATTGCAAGAATGAAATTAGCGGAAATGAATCGTGTTATTTCAGATACTGCAGAATATGGTTGTTATTTATTTGACCATGCTTGTAAGCCTTTATTAACCGATTTTATGAAGACGGTAACAACCGATTTGATTGGGAAATCATTTACTTCTGAAAACGGAGTTGACAATCAAGAATTAATCAGAATTAACGCGATTATCAGAAATCACCCAGTGGAAATAGTAGGCGCAAAATTAAGAGCGTCTATGACAGCAATGAAAGTAATACGCTCATAAATTCTTTGATAAAGAAATCTTATGCCTAGAGGAAGTGGCACTAAAACGGCACAAGTAGTTATCCATTTCCTCTAAAGCAATAAGAGAATATTTAAGGTACCATACATGGAAATAAAAACAATATATACTCCAAGCTTAGAAAATATAAAAGCAGCCTCTTTAAATTTAAAAAATGTTGCTAGCATTACTCCATTGAGCCATAATTTTCAATATTCTAAAAAATTTGGAGCCCATATTCTTTTTAAAAGAGAAGATTTACAAGTGGTTCGTTCCTATAAAATTAGAGGTGCTTATAATAAAATGTCTTTTTTAACGTCCACTCAAAAAGAGAACGGAATTGTGTGTGCTAGTGCAGGAAATCATGCTCAAGGTGTAGCTTTGTCTTGTAAATTATTGCAGGTAAAAGGAACTATTTATATGCCTTCTCCAACTCCAAATCAGAAAATTGAGCAGGTAAAAATGTTCGGAGAAGAATTTGTAGAAGTGGTTATTGAAGGAGATACTTTTGACGATGCGTACCATGCAGCCACTGTAGAATGTACCTCTAAAAACAAAACATTCATTCATCCTTTTAATGATAAAAAAGTAATTGAAGGTCAAGCAACTGTTGGCTTAGAAATACTCAATCAAACCGATAAAAAAATCGATTATGTTTTTGTGCCTGTGGGTGGTGGAGGTTTATCAGCTGGATTGTCTTCAGTTTTTAAAAACCTATCTCCAGAAACAAAAATTATTGGTGTAGAACCCGAAGGTGCTCCTTCTATGAAAACCTCTATCGATCATAAAAAAAATATCCTTTTAGAAAAAATTGATTCTTTTGTAGACGGAGCAGCGGTTAAAAGAGTGGGCGATTTAAATTTTGAAATTTGTTTACAGAACCTCTCCGAAATGAGAACGGTTCCTGAAGGAAAAATTTGTCAAACAATTTTAGATTTATACAATAAGGATGCAATAGTTGTAGAACCTGCAGGCGCTTTAAGTATTGCCGCCTTAGATTTTTATGCGGAGGAAATTAGAGGGAAAAACGTAGTCTGTATTGTTAGTGGGAGCAATAACGATATTACAAGAACTGCAGAAATTAAAGAAAGAGCATTGTTATACGCCAATTTAAAACATTATTTTATTATAAAATTTCCTCAGAGAGCAGGAGCCTTAAAAGAGTTTTTGGTAGATATCTTAGGACCCAATGATGACATTACCCATTTTGAATACACCAAGAAAACAAATCGTGAGAATGGTGCTGCCGTGGTGGGCTTAGAATTAAAATCTTCCAAAGATTTACCCCCATTAATTCGTAAAATGAAAGAGAGAAACTTTTTTGGAGATTACCTCAACGATAAACCCGATTTATTTCAGTTTTTGGTTTAAAAAAGAAGCTTGAATTGATGGTTTTGTAAGGTGAAAATAAATTTAAAAATGATTAGGACAATCAATAAATCTTATTATATTTGCACCGCTTTAAGATTAAAACAAAGCAACGTTCATTAACAAAAAGACTGCGAAAGTAGCTCAGGGGTAGAGCATCACCTTGCCAAGGTGGGGGTCGCGGGTTCAAATCCCGTCTTTCGCTCTATACTTTTAAAATAAAATTTCCATGCTGAAGTGGTGGAATTGGTAGACACGCTGGACTTAAAATCCAGTGGTCAGTAATGGCCGTGCGGGTTCAAGTCCCGCCTTCAGTACAATAACCGTTGTTAATCGTTTGATTTTCAGCGGTTTTTTGATTTCATAAACCTCTTCTTGCCAATCATTTGACAATCATTTTTAAAAAAGACTAATTTTCTCTTTTCTTTGCATTTTTTAAAGTGTCCATGTGTTTTATGCCTTACGTGGGGGGACATAGGTTGCTATTGGCTAAATAAAGAAGTAGTTGCATCGTTTTGTGTAGGTGTTTATCTATCGAAGAAATGCGTTTTTACTGTAATTTATCCATTTCTGAATGGTAGACAACTATTTTTTGTATCGTTTTGTAATCTCCCTTTATAAAATTTCTTGTAGTGTTTCGTAGATGGCTCATCTAGTACCTTTTTGAGTTGTAGTAATGTTGGGATGTAATTGAAACATTTTACACCATTTATAACCTTTCTTCTTAAAATCTTTAATAATTCTAAGTTTTATATTTCTTGCAATTCCGAAAAAATATATATCCCTTTTCATTTTGAGAACAAAAACAATTACTCCATGATAATAAAGGCTAATAGAAATTACAACACAACGATTTCTGAAGTAATATTGCTATTTTTTTTTATTTACACGCTATAAAAAGAAGAGGAATATTTTAAATGATATAAATGGTGCTATTTTTAAATCGTAGATTTTAATTTTACTCACTCTTACGAGTGAAAACTACCCTTTGTGAAATCTCTACTATTAGCACTTTACAAATGCAACTATATACATCCAGGTTTTCTTTAAAAAAGCAACATCTATATCAGTAGATGCTCATTATGTTATAATGTAGGAATCCATAAAAAGGTACTTTTATGAAACTAAAAAAATACGACTACTGCCTTTTTAGAATATCATTTATAACATAAAAACAATTAAAGCTGATTATGAGTAACACAAGATTTTTAATATTAATAACATCAATTACAGCATTAGGAGGAATGCTTTTTGGATATGATACTGGGGTCATTAATGGCGCTCAATTTTATCTTACAAAATATTTTCAATTGGATGCAGCTACGCAAGGTTGGGTGGTAGGAAGTGCCTTACTTGGCTGCTTGGTAGGCGCCATAATTGCTGCCCCTATTAGTATTAAAATTGGAAGAAAAAAATCATTAATTATTTCTGCTTTATTATTTAGCCTCTCCGCATTGGGCTCTGGTTTGCCCGATTTTTTACCACAAACAGTCTCTGTATTGGTGTTTTTTAGAATTATTGGCGGCTTGGGAATAGGGATAGCCTCCATGAATGCTCCTATGTATATTGCAGAAATAGCCCCTGCTAATAGGAGAGGAAATTTAGTAACCTATTATCAATTAGCGATCGTAATAGGTTTCTTTGTGGTATTTCTAGTGACCTATTTTATAGGAAACAATTTAACAGAAAACGAAAATTTAGAATTTGGCTGGAGACAGATGTTTTGGTCGGAATTAATACCAAGTTCTTTGTTTTTAGTAGCACTTTTCTTTGTCCCAAAAAGTCCGCGATGGCTATTCTTAAAAGGTAGAAATGAAGAAGCCATAGGTATTCTTAACAAAATTCATGGGGATGAAAACGCGCAGATAGAAGCTACAGAAATAAAAAAATCTTTAGACAATGAAGTAAAAAATACAAAAGGAACCCTTTTAACTAAAAGCGTCATCATTATCATCATTATTGGCTCTGTATTTTCTATTTTACAACAATTTACAGGAATTAATGCTGTTTTGTATTATGGAGCAGATATTTTTGAAAAAGCTTTAGGGTATGGAAAAGAAGATGTCTTAAAACAGCAGGTTCTTTTGGCTTTTGTAAATTTAATTTTTACTTTTATTGCAATGGCAACCGTAGATAAATTTGGAAGAAAACCTCTTGTTTATATTGGTTCCTTGGGCATGCTTATTGGTTTCTTATTATTAGGTATCACTATACAGCAAAAGGCCATAGGTGTATTATCTTTGTTGGGTGTACTTATTTTTATAGGGTCATTTGCACTCTCCATGGGCCCAGTCGTTTGGGTGCTATTATCGGAAATGTTCCCCAATAAAATAAGAAGTATTGCCATGTCTGTAGCGGTAGCTGTTCAGTGGGGTGGTAATTATATAGTTTCTCAATCTTTTCCTATTGTAACAGCTAGTGAACTCAATAATAATGATTTTTGGAATGGTTCTTTACCTTATTTTATATTTAGTGCCTTTATCGTTGTAATTATTATTTTTACCTATAAATTTATACCAGAAACTAAAGGAAAGTCTTTAGAGGAAATTGAAGAAATTTGGGAAAAATAAAACTTTAAAAAAAATATTCATTTTTATTATACCTTTATAATTTTGTGTTTATGAAAACAAGACTTTTACTACTTTTTGCGTTCTATGCTATTTTTTCGAATTCACAAACTCCAAAAAAGGATTTTCAGTTTGTAAATATTAAAGAAGGTATTTCTAAAGTAGGAGTTTCTAGTATAATTCAAGACAATAAAGGTTTTATATGGATTAGTACTTTAGGGGCTGGCCTGTATAAGTTTGATGGAATAGAATACACTTCTTATAAATCTAAATTTAAAGATTCTACCTCTATTAGCAGCAATAGAATTAAATGCAGCTTTATAGACAGTAAAAACAGATTATGGGTCGGAACCGAAAACGGATTAAATTTATATGACAAAGATTTAAACAATTTTAAAAGGCTTAAATTTTCTTTCAAAGGCTTAAACAATGATATTTTAAGTTTACAACAAGACAGCTCTAACAATTTGTTAATTGGTTCTAATGGGGGCGGTGTATTTAAGTTGAACCTAAAAACTTTTGAAATTAGTAGAATTTTAAACGCGGAAGAACAAAGCCAACAACTCATGGTTAATAGTTTAGTGCTCACTAAACAAGGTAAAGTTTTTGCAGGTACGAATACTGGATTAAAAGAAGTGGATGTTCTTAATAATAAATTGATCACTACAAGGGTCTTTGGCCAGAAGAATAATCGTATTTCTAGTAGTATCGAAACTTTATTTTTAGACAATAAAAATAATCTTTGGATAGGAGCACAAAAAGATGAAGGAGTCTTTAAATGTGAATTGAGTAGTGATAGAAATAATAATATTCTTCAAGTACAGAACTTTAATTTTTCATCAAAAAAAATACTGACTATTGTACAATTAAAAGACAGTACAATACTCGTTGGAACTGAAAATGCTGGGTTATTTCATTTAAAAAATAATGGTGCAGTTATAAAAAACTATGTAGCTAGTAAAAAAGAAGAAAACAGCATATTACACAATTCTATTTGGGAGTTGTTTTTAGACAAGGACCAAAGAATTTGGATGGGATATTACAATAGTGGAGTTGCCATACACGATGAACTATATGATAAATTTAAAAATATTAAAAGTTTATCAAACAATGAAAATTCATTAAAAACACCCTCAGTTATGGGGATAACTAAAAGAGATAATAACGATTTATGGGTTGCAACCGATGGAGGAGGTATTGATGTTTACAATCAATTAACAGAGAAAATTACACATATAAACACTGAAAACACCACTGAGTATTCGGGACTAACCTCAGATTATGTCATATCCATATTTAAAGACTCTAAAGGAAATATTTGGGCGGGTAGCTGGGATAATGGCATCTACTTTTTAAAAAAAGGTGCTAAGGAATTTATAAACTATAATGTAAAAAATACTGCGGGTTCATTGGCTTCGAATTCCATACAAAGTTTTTCTGAGGATGCTACTGGAGAAATTTGGATCGCTGCTTTTTTAGGAGGGATACAGTCTTTTAATCCAACAACAAAAAAGTTTACGCACTACAATTTGAACCCATTTTTAAACTCAGATTTTATAAATGTGGATGTTAAAAAAGTAATCGTAGACGCCAACGATCATATATGGGTGGGCACCTCACAAAACGGATTGTACCAAATAAAAAGAAAAGGCTCTTTGATTGAAGAAGTTCTTTTTTATAGCGAGCTGATGGCTGAAAAATATAATAACCCATCAGATGCAAATGATATTCTTACCATTTATCAAGATCATAAAAATAATATATGGGTGGGAACACGAGGTGCAGGTTTGTGTAGAATTGATGCTAAAAATAAACAGATCTTATGGTTTAATGAAGAAAATGGCCTTATAGAAACCAATGTGAGTTCCATTATTGAGGATAATGACAATAATTTATGGCTCAGTGGTAATGAAGGCATAACCAAAATGGCTCTATCTACGTATTCCTTCATTAACTATTCCAAAAATGACGGTTTATTATCGAATGATTTTAATATTGATGCTGTTTTTAAAGACGAGAAAGGGGTGCTCTATTTTGGAAATTTTAAAGGGGTAGATTATTTTCATCCTAATGAAATTAAAACAAATAAAATTGCTCCCAACCTTAGTTTTACTGGATTAAAATTATTTAATAAAGATGTGGTGCCTGGAAAAGAAAATGCCCCACTCGAAAAACCTATTTCACAAACAGATACCCTAATTTTATCCAATGAACAATCTGTTTTTACCATAGAGTATATTGGGCTTAATTATACCCGAACAGAGAAAAATTCTTATGCATATTACTTAGAGGGCTATGAGAATGATTGGAATTATGTTCGCCAGAAAAGAAATGCCACATACACCAACTTAGATCCAGGCACATATGTTTTTAAGTTAAAAGCCTCAAACAATGATGGCGTGTGGAATGAACAACCTTTAGCTCTTAATATTGTTATTTTACCCCCCTGGTGGAGAACTAATTGGGCTGTATTTTCGTATGTTTTACTCTTCCTTTCAGGTATAGTACTGCTAAATTACTTAACAAGAAGGAGAATTAAAGAAAAAGAATTGCTAAAAAATGAACGATTACAACAGTTTAATAAAGATGAATTGAGTAAAAGAAAGATTCAGTTTTTTACGAACATCTCTCATGAATTTAGAACTCCTCTAACCTTAATCATCAATCCTTTAAAGGATATCATTACTAATAAAAAGTTAACACTACCCTCAGAAGTAAAAAACAAGCATTTAATAATTTATAAGAATACAGAAAGACTTTATAGATTAATTAATGAATTAATGGATTTAAGAAAATTAGAATTTAACAAAACGAAATTAAGAGTTGAACAAATAAATTTAGTTCCCTTCACAAAAAATATCTTAAGTTACTTTCAAGAAGAAGTAAATAGTAAAAATATTCTATTGAGTTTTGATACCGATTTCCCTAATTTTAATTTGTTCGCCGACCCGAAAATGATTGAAAAGATTATATTCAATCTGATGTCTAACGCCATAAAAGTGACTCCTAATGGAGGTGCCATTAATTTAGAAATCATTACTTCAGAAGAATTGTGTCTACTTCCTCTTATTGATGAAAAAGAACCTGTAAAAGTTGTTCAGATCCTTATTTCTGATACAGGAACAGGTTTAAAAGAAGAAGAAGTTTCAAAAATATTTGAACGATTTTATCAAGTTGAAGATCAAAACAAGACCTATATCGGAGGAACAGGTATTGGTCTTGAAGTGGTTCAAAGTTTTGTAAAGCTTCATAAGGGTAAAATTGAAGTGAAAAGTAAAGTTGGTGAAGGGACCACTTTTAACATAATACTTCCTTTGTTAGAGTACTCTTCCGAAGAAGCAAGTTTTACCTTGGAAAACACCGAGAACAGTGCTAACTTTTTATCTATCTCTCCAGAACAAGATGAAGAAGAAGTGGAAACGATCTCTAAAACTTCAAAAGAGCATACCATTCTAATTGTGGAGGACAATATGGAGTTGCGAAATTATTTAGAAAACGAATTGAATCATCAATATAAGATCCTTACAGCTTCAAATGGAAAAGAAGCTATAAAAATAGCAAGAAAATTCTTGCCTGATTTAATCATTTCTGATGTTATTATGCCAGAAATGAATGGTTTTGAGTTTTGTAAAATAATAAAAAAAGAAACCTCAACGAGTCATATACCGCTCTTAATGCTTACTGCCAAAGCTAGTATAGAAAACAGGATGGAAGGAATAGAAATAGGAGCAGATGCCTATATGGTTAAACCATTTGATTTAAAGCTTCTTAAATTAAAAGTTTCTCAACTTATAAAAAGTAGGCAATTAATATTTGACAAATATTTTGCAGCAGTCTCAGGAGCAGATGAGCACGCTTTGGCTAGCTCAACAGAAAAAGATTTTATTCAAAAACTATTGGACTACATTAATGATAATATCGATAATTCTAATTTAAGTGTAGAGGAATTAGCTGCTCATCAAAATTTAAGTAGAAGCCAGCTCTACAGAAAAATTAAAGCGCTTACCGGTCAAACAGTAAGTCAGTTCATTCGAAGAATTAGATTGGATAGAGCCAAACAAATATTAGAAAGAGGCAATTTTAGCATTAGTGAAACTTGCTATAAAGTAGGCTTTACTTCTCCATCCTATTTTTCAAAATGTTTCAAAACTCATTTTGGAATTTTACCTACAGAAATAGACGCTAATAGATAACCCCCTTGTTTCAAAATTTAAACTTAATAAAATACGAAAGTGATAAATGGTGCTATTTAATGAAACAAAAGTTGTGCAGAGGGAACTATGCTACAATTGTTGTAAAATAGGCTCAATAATTGTCATTCCTTCGTTTAGATTGTTGTTAAATTCGTATATAATCATAGAAAGTCCTTTAAAATTAAATACATAAAACCCAAAGTAGTTTCGTTTGTGAACTGTTAATTGTGGTGCCAATATTTTAGAATAGAGAAACCATAAGGAATCAAAACAGGTAGTGTAAAATAATTTTACTTACAAAAATTGAATTAATCTTGAAAGTAGAAGCAAAGAATTAGGAGCTAGCTGATTTGGATATTTAGACCTATATAAAAATAAATTTGAGTTAATTATTGTTGAATTTGTCTAAGGGGAAGATGAGTAATCAAACTTCCCCTTTTTTAATGGTCTCTGATAAATTTAAAACGCTTTAACACTAAATTATTCTTTTTTGTAGTAAGCAGTCTATTGATTAACCTTATTCAAATCCAAATGGGTCTTGGGAAAGTGCCAAATTAAAAAGAAATCGAGATTGGAATCCATAAACAAATTCATTTTTAAAATTCTTCTTGGTTTGTTCCTTTGCAATTGTACCTTTTTTGCTTGCAGTTCAAAAAACGAGTTAGAAAGCGGAGAAATTGTTCCATCAGAATTAAATTTTTCTCTTGAGGTACTCCATAGCGATAATGAGTATCCAAATGGTGATGGTAATGGTCTTATAGAAATAACCGCGAATGCTAAAGCTACAACCCGCTATAAAATTACTTTTGGAGATGGAAATGAAATTGAAAATTCAACAGGAAAAGCAAGCCATACCTATACTTCTGTTGGGACAAAAACATATACGGTATCTGTAATAGCCTATTCTTCTACAAATAATTCAATTAGTGATTCTACAACCATTACCATGTATGTGAAGGAACCAGAATTAAATTTAGTTTGGTCTGATGAATTTGATACCCATGGGACCATAGATGCTGCTAAATGGACAGCAGAAATTGTTCCTCCAGACAATGAAATAAATTGGTGGAATGGTGAAAAACAACATTATACAGAAAGACTAGACAATCTATATGTCTCTGATGGTACACTGAAAATAGTAGCAAAAAGAGAAGATTATGTTTACGTGAATAGTAGCAATGAGTCGATTAAAAAAGAATATACCTCAGCAAGAATTAAAACGCAAGACAACTACGAATTCACTTATGGCAGAATAGATGTAAAAGCCAAACTACCTCAAGGAGAAGGCACATGGCCAGCAATTTGGATGTTAGGTGCTAATATTGATAGTGTAAACTGGCCTGCTTGTGGCGAAATTGATATTATGGAGCATTGGGGGCATAACGCTGGTATTGTGTCTAGTGCAACTCATAATTCCGCCTGTTCTGGAGGATGCGGTGGTGTTACCGTTGGAGAAACTACGTTGCCTGATTATGCAACCAATTTTCACATTTATTCTGTCGTTTGGACAGAAGAAGAATTGCGTTTTCTAATTGATGATGAATTAAAATATAAATACAAACCAAATACAAAAAACAACAATAATTGGCCGTATACAAAAGACCAATTTATTATTCTAAATTTGGCTATAGGAGGTAATTGGTTTACCATCGATCTAAATTTTTCAGCATCCACTATGGAAATAGATTATGTAAGAGTTTATCAATAAAAAATAGAAATTAAATGAATAACAAAAGAAAGATGTTAAGTGCTTTAGCTATGGTAATAATAGCTTTACAAAGTTGTACTCCAAAGAATGAAGCTGCTTCTAAAGAATCGATCATCGATAAAAAAGTAGATTCTTTATTGAAGATCATGACCATTGAAGAAAAGGTCGGACAAATGAACCAGTATAATGGTTTTTGGAATGTAACAGGTCCGAGTCCAAAAGAAGGAAATAATGCCATTAAATACAAACACTTAGAACAAGGTTTAGTAGGTTCTATGCTCAATGTAAGAGGTGTAGAGAATGTAAGAGCGGTTCAAAAAATTGCTGTAGAAAAATCAAGATTAGGCATTCCTTTAATAATAGGTTTCGATGTGATTCATGGCTATAAAACATTAACCCCTATTCCGTTAGCAGAAGCTGCAAGTTGGGATTTAGAAGCGATAAAAGCGTCTGCAAAAAATGCTGCCATAGAAGCATCTGCAGAAGGAATTAACTGGACATTTGCACCTATGGTAGATATCTCTAGAGATGCAAGATGGGGAAGAGTCATGGAAGGTGCAGGAGAGGATCCATATTTAGGTTCTTTAATCGCAAAAGCCAGAGTTACTGGTTTTCAGGGCGATGATTTAACAGCGCACAATACCATTATTGCTTGTGCAAAACATTTTGCAGGCTATGGATTTGCAGAAGCTGGTAGAGATTATAATACAGTAGATGTAAGCATGTCTACATTACATAATACTATTTTACCACCCTTTAAGGCTGCTACAGATGCAGGGGTAAGAACATTTATGAATTCATTTAACGAGTTAAACGGTATTCCTGCAACAGGAAATAGCTTTTTACAAAGAGATATTTTAAAGAACGAATGGGACTTTGATGGTTTTGTGGTTTCAGATTGGGGATCTCTAAAAGAAATGGTTCTTCACGGTTATGCAGAAAATACTACACATGCTGCTGAAATTGCTTTGAATGCAGGTTCTGATATGGATATGGAATCGTATGCTTACATAGATCATTTAGCAAATTTAGTTAGAGAGGGTAAAGTATCGGAGTCTTTGCTAGACGATGCAGCAGGCAGAATTTTAAAAGTGAAGTTTGAATTAGGTTTATTTGATGATCCTTTTAAATATTGTGATGCTGAAAGAGAGCAAAAGGTAATTGGTCATCAAGATTTACATACCGCTTCTTTGGATATGGCCAAAAAATCGATGGTATTGTTAAAAAATGAGACACAATTATTGCCTTTAAAAAAGAATGGTTTGCAAATTGCTGTTATTGGTGATTTGGCTGACGACAAAACCAGCCCACTTGGTAGTTGGAGGTTAGCCGCTGAAGACAATTCTGCAGTGTCAGTTTTAGAGGGGTTAAAAGCGTATCCAAACAACACAATAAGCTATGCTTCTGGCCCAAAGCTATTTGAAGGAACC
>Ga0209092_10004008_pt1 | contig 12465 bp, 12 predicted proteins | sample FraStrMetagenome_FD_187446 | JGI IMG/M metagenome (GOLD analysis project Ga0209092, IMG submission 187446) | Marine eukaryotic phytoplankton communities from Arctic Ocean - Fram Strait ARC3M Metagenome (SPAdes) (version 2) | ecosystem: Environmental > Aquatic > Marine > Oceanic | place: Fram... | reverse complement strand
AAGTAAAGTTTGTTAACTAGTTCACTAAAGTTGCCTGCTTCTTCGTGTCCATCAAAATCTATTTCACCTGTGGTGCTGTTTATATCTAAATTATATGTAGGGAATGCAGTTCCTGTATCGTACTGGTCATTCATATACACGGAAGATAACACATTAGGCTTAGATTCTGCTAAAAGATCCTTAAGCCAAGATTCGAATTTTACTTTAACAGTTTTGTCGGCTTTTAAATATTTGTGTTTAGTCTCTGCATTAGAATCCAATCTTGATGCTAGTGCTAAGTTAATACCTATATTTCCCCAAGTATCTATTCCATCATTGGGATCGTTAAATAAAAGATATTCTGTTTGGTCACTACTTCTAACATATGTGGTGTCAGTTGTATCAGGAATCAACGCCGCTTTGACCCAATTGCCGTGTGCATTGATATCTGCTATTGCACTATTTACTGTTTTAACTCCACTAGCAGGTGCTAGTCTAAGTGTTACGCCTGGAGTAACAGCAACATTTCCAGTGATGTTTGTTAATACAGGACTAAATGTGCCTGTAACAGTTTCTGCTACGTCTCCACTAGCAACTTCAAATGTGTTTGCTCCAGCATTAATAACTGCTGTTGATGTTGCAGAGTTAATAGTTCCAACTGCTGTACTAAATGTTACGTTTTGTCCTGTTGTTAATCCATTTTTGGCGGATGTTACAACTACATTTGTTCTACTTGCATCGCTGAATGGTACAACTGTTAAGTTATTTGCTTTGTCGCCGGTTACTGTGCCGCCGGTGTTTGCTACTGTAAATGTACTACCAGTTACGGCAGTAACTTTGTATGGGTTACTTGTAAATTCTGTTGCATTAGATCCTGCAAAGTCTACATAGGATTCATTCCCTACACTAGCACTCAATCCGTCAGTGTTACCCGTGATAGTAAGTGTGGCTCCGGACCCTGTGGAAGTAACTGCTTTAGCAACTGTAAATGCGTTTGAAGGAGTGTCGACTATAAATGTTGATGTTGTAACATCTGTTGTGTCTTTAATTGGTAAAATCTTTTGATGTAAATATCCTGCTTCAGTGACTCCAGTGGAATTCATACCTTCTACATAAACATACTCTTGTGAACCATTTGGATTTGCCGAATCGCCTTGATGCTTAAATCCAAGTACTGTTGTACCTGATACAAACGTAATAGTAGTAGCACCTACTGTTGAGGTTGCAAACGTGCCTGAATATGTATTGGCTTGATATGTTGTACTACCACCAAAATAACTTACATCCGATGGATTCTTAGCGGCAATAACATTGCCACATGTTACATTGGCAATATTTGCTATACCGGAACCTGTCGCTACTACATCTAAATGTTTTGCTTCTAATCCAATATACCCTGTGCCTACTTCGCCATTTACAAAAATGTTATTATGGTTTAGTTTTTGCCATTCTGGAATACCTTTGTTGGCATAAAAACCACTTATATTTCCACCATTAGTAACGTTACCAGTTGCTGTTAATAAACTCACAACATGTGTGTTACCGTAGTACGAAATACTTACGTCTTCACTATTTGCTGGAGCACTTCTAAAATTAATAATATGATCTGAAGCTGAACCACTGCCGCTTATAAAGTTGTAATCAAAAGCCGCATTAACTGTAGCACCACTACCGTCATCATCACCTTCTTGAACTTTTCCGCCAACACTAACAGTTAAGTTTTCTGCATTAAATGTGCTGTTAGTTGCATTTTGATTAATAGATGCACTAGCAGGTACGCCACCTGGTGCTGTAACATTAGTTGGGAATACAGTTCTTGTTACTGTAGTTCCATCTGAAATAGTATACACTGAGCTTGTTGTTGGATTCCAACTTATTTGTTTTACTGCACCATTAAAATTTCCTGATCCTTTAGGAAATCTGATATGAGGTACTTCAAATTTAACAATTTGGCTATTTGCTAAAGACTTTGTTAAATCTTGTGCGTTTTGAGTAGTTTCAAAAACTGTTTGCTTGTTATATGTGCTACTTACAGCATCTGCTGTATCGGCACCAATATACACTTGTCTGCTATCAGTTGCAAACCCAATTTCTCCAGGTCGCAAAGGTTGAGGTAATTCCTGCTTTAGACCTCGTCTTTGCTGGATTCTCGAAATTATTACTTTTAGATTTGCATCGTCGCTGTGTGACACTATTAAACTCCAATCATTTGTTAATTGTATTTATCACTTTTACACAATTAAATTTTGATTATAAGTTTACCTTTGCCATATGCATTATATAAATCGCTATAGAGTGCTGGGACTTCATGGATGCCCTGTACTACATGCTGGTTAAATTCAAAATCTGCGTATATATCTTCCATATAATCGTAGAAATTTGCTAGTATAGATTTTTTATAGTTATCAATGCCAAATCCCTGAATATTTACATTCTTGTATATTGTACCTAATAAATTTGGCCCAGGTCCCATATTTTGTGTGTAACTTTTCATCAATCCACATAATGCTATTGTACCATTAAGTTTCATATTTTGTATAGCAGTAAGTAAATGCACATTGTCTACATTTTCGTGATAAGCATCAAACCCGTCAGGTGCTAATTGTTTAGTGGCTTTGTCTAATCTTTCAAGGGTTGTGTCGCTCGACACTATTGGTTGGACACCTAATGTTTCTAACCAATCTGCGTTTTCTTGAGTACTAGTATACCCTATAACATTACACCCTTTCTTTAATGCCATCTGGGCAAGTAAGACTCCTACAGTTCCTGAGCACCCACTAATACCAACGGTCATACCAGGTTGTAGTTTCATAATCTCAGTCATGCTGACCCATGCTGTTTTGCCTGGAGTTCCTAACACACTTAAATATAAACTAGGATCTATATCTTGCCATGGCACATTTTGTATTATGTCTTCAGGGACAATTTTACTAAGTTGTCTCATGCCTTTTCTATGGAAAACTGTATCGCCTACAGCAATATCTTCTCTGTCACTAGCAATGCATACACCTACAGCATCTTCTTGTAAATGTTCTCCGGGCTTTATGCTTGTACTTAATAACGGCTTTTGATTAGGATTAATAGTAAGATGTGAGTTCTTAATCACACATCCATCTAACAGTACCTCTTCGCCTTCTAACCTGAATATGTTAGAGTCTGCTTGTATATGTGGTTTAGATGTGATTGTCCAATATTTAGACAGCATTATAGACTGCTGTAATACTGTTCTAATCTAGTTGTCCATTGCTCACAGTATCTATCAAACTCTTCACCTTCTATAATGTATTCTTTAAGTTCAACATCTCTGCTAACCATAAGTATTACACCTTTGCGAATATTGGTGCCATACATCTCATTGTGTGCCATTGCATATGCACAACATTGTAGGAAATAGTCTTGTACCCATTTAGCAGGCTTAATCTTTTTACTTGTTTTGAAATCAATAATTGCTTCTTGTCCGTTATGCATTCCAACACAATCTGTAGTACCTGCATATAATCCAGGAGCAATAAGACCAATTTCAGTTCCCCAAACTTCGTCAACTCCAGTGAAGCCTTCGTTAATCATTAAGTTTGTCATATCCCTTGCAAGTATGCTTACAAAGTTATTACCTTTGATTTCATAGTCCTCGCCAAGAATATAATTTTCTAAAGCATTATGCACTTTAGTTCCTAAGCCAGCCGCTTCATTACTTACTCGTGTTGCTTCAGCCTCGCCAACACGTTTACGCCATGCAATTAAGGCTGTCTTATCTGCTGTTTTATCAAGCACCGTTGTTACACTGGGTACTGGAACATTGTCATCTCCCACATACATTCTTCCTGTGGGTGTTGTTGTTCTATCTAACTTTTTATATTCTATTTTTTCATTAAGTAACATTAAACATTCCTGCAAAATTTTGTTGGGTAACTTCACCATAATGCACACCATCCGTGCCATGGTCTTGTAATTTTAATTTGTGCTCTTTTAAAAACTTTATACTAGAATCGCAAATTATTTTGTATTCAATATTGTTAGATTCACAAAAGTATTTGAAAGAGTCAATACTTCTATTAGTATACAACATTTTAGTGGATATGTCAAGCATTTTAAATTTTTCTGCATTATCGCTGTATGGCATTAATGCAGATGTTTTGCCATTTTCTTGAACTAAAAATCTTTCACCGTGTGGTGCTAACATTAATACTTTTTTATAGGGATTTTCTTTGTATATAGCAATAGCAACGTCACACATATCATGTACAGTTGCTCCTGGTATACCTGCATTGTAACAATTATCTATAAGTGTGGGCCAAGGTGTTTGAACTCCTATTCCAAATGTATGACTGCACCCTACTGCTAGTGTGTAGTCTGTATAACTTTCTAGTTCTATATCTCTGTGCCATAAACTGTTTAAAGTATATTCTATTTGACCGGAGGTGTCTGTAAAGAATTCTTTGTGTGGTATGTAACGTTCATAAACAGTTGCACGATTTACAATTGTTTCCATTGTTTCACTTATATGCATTCACATATTTAGTAGATGTTCTGCCATCTTGTCATGCCATTCTGAACCAAAGTGTATTAGATCCCTTGCCGTATGTTTGGGCCAATCTGAAAGGTCGTTTCCACTTTCGTTTGCAATTTTAATATTTTTGTGCATGTGTTGAAAAATAAAGTACCAGTTAGGTATGTGCAAGTTTTGTTCTCCACACCATGCTACATGCATAAATGTATTTGATTGATAAAGTTTTAATTCAATGTCGTTAACAGCACAAAAATTTATTATGCTTTGTAATGCCATCCATCTGTATAATTGCCTAGTATTAATATTTAAAACTTCTGGTGCATGTGCAAACTGTTCTAAAAAATAATGTGCTCCGTTAGTTATGCCTTCAAAGTACCCTGCATCTGAAACTCCAGTCCAACGTTCTGCATGTGGTGTTACTACATATGCTTTCTTAAACTTCTTGCTTTTATACATGCTAGTCATCATTAAATATACATCTGTTAAGTTACCGTTTATAACTCCAGCATTGTATACAGGATGTTCCTCACCTAATTTATTATACCACAACTCGTGTTCAGGCAGTCCCATACCAAAAGTATTACTATCACCGAATGCAGGAATAAATTCGTTTTCAGTTAAGTCGTCAAATTCCATATGATTACGAGTACCCAGTGAATTGAGTTTATAACTTATTTTTGGAAAAGCATTATACCAGCCAATTCTGTCTACCCCAAATAATGTCTGGTACTTTGTTTCTTCTTGTTGTCCACGTTTAAAATTTGCAGAATGCATTTGCTGTAAATTCTTTCCGCTAATAGAACTTGCAGAAGCCAGCGAACGTTTTATAAGCTCGGAGTTATCGACCGGAACATCGAAATTTATGTAAGGTATTTCTGTGGGCAAGGCTTCTGGTTGTATTGTATAAGTGCTATCTTGAGATTCTATGTATTCGTGTGCTACTTCACGTATTTGTGCTTGTTTATAAGATGCAGGATCGCCTCCACGAGTAATTGCCTTAACCATACTAAGACTAATTTCTTCGTGTGATGCATTAAATTTTTCAAAGATTTGAATATCTATCTGCGAGGCAAAATCTGCTGTGTGTTTGATGGGTAGCCCTCTAATTATTTTTAACTTGTAGAATTATTTATGCTGTTATCTAATCCAATACTTTAAATCGTAGTTGCACATACACTATCAATCTGTTATTATCTTCTAAATGTTCTATGCTATGTGTGGTGTTTGTATCGTTAAGCCAAAATACTCCTTCGCCTTTAGTTGCTGGAGTATCTACAGCACTTGCTTCGAATTCAGTACTAGTAGTATTATCTTTAAGATTGCAAATAAATGTGCCGAAATATATTCTAGTATCCACATGGCCATTAATTTTCATCCCTTTAATATCTTTTGCAATGTTACATTCAATATCTAGTTTGCCTTGTAACCATTCACTAGGTTTTGCATATTGATTGTGCCTATTATATTGGTAGATAGTATTTAAAAAAGCATGATTGTTTCTATCTTTAAATAAGTTATCTAAATGAGATAATATGTTTGCTTCGCTAAAGATTTCAAATATCTCTCTAATAGGACTATGAGTTAGATGCTTATCGTGTGGAGGGATATTTTGATCATACCAAAATCTAAGTTGCTCTGGTATATCAGTGCCAGTCTTACCATAATCATCAATAAACCATTTGTTATCTTGTAACAATGATTCGTCGAATTCTTTTAATTTAGGTATTTCAACTTTCCAGACAGGAAAGTGTGAGATGCCAGGTGATAGCAAATTAAAATACATTTGCCTCACAGGTTATCTACTGTGGGAGTGATGCGTTAACATCTGACATAGCCTGGTCACTTGCCATGCTAGTTACATCAACTTGTGGCTCCATGTCACCTGTTAGTTCGCTATCTATAGCACCTTTTGGTGTTATGTTATCAGCATCAACGTTTGTTACTGCATCCATATCTGTTAATGCTTTTTGTAACTCGCCTATACTCAACAGAAATCCATCACTTGCTAGTGCTTGTCTAAATTCTTCTGTTGGAATACTAGATTGATCTGCTGATGCATATTGAGCCAAACGGTCCATTACAACACTTTGTAAATCATCGAAATATGCCTCTAGTAAAAATACTTCAGCAATTTTCATATTAAATCTCTACTGGTGCTCTGCCTAACGGCTCTTCTTCTGGTCCAGCCGCGGCTGGTTCTGTAGTATCCATTGCCATATCATCAATTGACGGTTCTTCTTCGCCAACATCTGCAGTAGGTTCAGCAAGTCCCATGTCTCCACCTGGAGCACCTAAAGGAGCCTCGCCTGTTATACCAGCAATTGCAGTTTCCATTGCATCTTTAGTAGCCTTAGTTGCTTCTAAGTGTGCTGATAGTGTTGCACCCATTTGTGAGTTAAAACCTGAGGCAACATCTGCTCCCATTTCCGCTCTCATTTGGTCAGCAATTGCAGGAACATCTTCATTCTGCATTTTGCCTAATCTAGCAACCATGTCTTGGATATCGTCTGCTAAAGCTCTTGCCGCCATAACAACTTCTGCTTGTTCTACATCTACTTCTTCTGCTAACATGTCTCCGATGATGTCATCAAACATGCTTTCTTTCTTGGCGTCTTTAGCCGCTTTCTTCATTGGTTCTTCTTTATCGCCATCTTTGTCTAAGTCTAAAAAGTCTGGCTTATTTGCTTCGCCTATTTTAGCACCAAAGAACTGGATGCCACTTGTTAGTGCATCTTCTTCTAAACTGTTTAAAAATCCAGCAACTGAATCTCTGCTCTTGCCACTTACTTCTGCAAACATGTTTAACTTCTCTTCTATAGCATCTATGCTTGAAGGGTCTGTTAATTCTACACCGCATTCTTTTGCTAGTGCAACCATTAATGTTTCGCCTAAATCTGTGCTTGGAGCTTCGTACATGCCTTCATGTGTTGAACCACATGACTCGTAATAATCTTTTGCCGCTTTTAATACTATAGGAAGTACAAATTCATCATCATACGCAAATCGGGAATCTTGTCTGAATCTATTCATACACTCTGAACTTGCTTCGTCCATTGTATAACCACTGTCCATTAACTGCTTAACAGTTTCTTGTACTTCTGAACTCATAGCCTTTGTTGCAGGGCTTTCAACATACATACCTTCTCCAAGCATAACATCAATAACGTCTTTGACGCCTAAATATTTTGCATATTCTGGATCTAGGTTAAACTTCTTGTTGGAGTTTCTTAATGTAATGACATGCATTTCTGCTTGTTCTTTAACAGCAATAAGCTGGTCTTTTGTATGGAACCCACCGACCTTAACGCCGTGTGCTTCCTGTAAATATTCGTTAATCTTTGCAATTTTTTTTGCAGGAGATTGATTAAAATTTGTGATTTTCATAGTATATCCCGATAATATAAATTTGTTAATTGTATTTATCAAATAAGAAGATTTTTTTATCGAAATGTTGCTATGTTCGTGATAGGCTGTGAAAAGTGGGTTCTATTAATGTATAAACTACTAATATAGTCGTCCTTTAAATACAAATATTTGCCATATGCATCTTGTTGCCTGGCTTCTACTATACATACTGTTTCAAAATCATCACTAGTAGCAATTGTGTTATTATAGAATCTAAGATCCATAATTAACTTGTCTATATTTGGTTGATGTTTAGAAACTGTCATGTTTAATTGCTTAATCAATACTGCATGGTCTTTTACATGAGCATTATTCAGTATTTCTGTAATTGCTTCTGCGGCTTCTTCTACACTTATATCTGTATATGTAATACGTCTGTTTTTTGAGTCTATTACTTTATAGAAAGATTGTTTAGTGCCTGATACAAAGTACAAACCTTTGGTTGCTACATTAGTAACAGTGGTTTGTAACTTATTTAAAAGTTCTTTTTTCTTCTTAGCCGTAAGTTTCTTAGGCTTGGGGGAAGGCTTTGTATTTAATTTTACCATTTTCTTTCACTTTTAAAACTACGCCTCTTTGGCGTAATTGGGTTGCTGAGTACAGTTCATTTTCATTCAAGTCACACTCATATATACCATTTTCGTGTCGTAACTTGTCAAAGAACTGGAATTCTTTGGAATGGACAATCGTGGAGCCGTTTTTTGATTGCAAAATTCTCATAATTATCTTCTTATGATAGTGGACTTAGTTTTAGTTTCTGTCTTAGGTCCAGGTTTCTTTTTGCCGCCAATCTTTTTAGGCTTTTTAGGACGTTGGACCACACGTTGTATATCACTACTTAGTGGCTTTACCACTGTGGCTACTGATCCTGCGGAAGTCATTCCGCCCATTGATTCGTTTACAAGTATTTCGCTAATCTTCATAATTGTATTTATGCTAATTTCTATATAAAGGTAGTTTTAAACCGGGGCGGTATTTGAAAAAACCTTCTAAATTATGGTGCCCTGCTGTAAGTAAACCGTGCAATCTTTCATTAAATATGTTATAATTATATACAACATCTATTGCTATGCGGTCATTTAATGTTTTCCAAGCAATAGGATCCATTTTAGTAGTATTGAGTGTGTTTAACGTGTCTATTATTCGTTTAATCCTATTAATAATACTACTGTCCACATCCATTTGTTTATTATCTATAATATAATCAAACGTTTTGTATCCTAATTCGTTTATATAGTTGTATACTTTACTAGGACCTAACACTATAAATGGTTGGCACATAATAATAGGCTTATATATCTTTTCAGATACAAAAAGATTATTATCTACAGTAGATTCAGATACTACACTGATATCACAATCTGACAATTTTTGTATAAAAATATCATCAGATGATAATTCTTTCATGTGTATACTATCCTCACTAGGATTGTCTAATATCATAGGGTAATTGTTTTCTAATCTGTCTAACCATACCATTCCAGTCTTAAATTCTGCTTTGGTAATGTTACGTTTTGTTAACTCTTCGCTTAAATATGCTATAGTCTTATCATATAGCCGGTCATATGGCACTCTAGGACTACTACAGAAGCCGTCTAAGCCACTTTCAGCTATTGCTCCGAGTAATAGTGCTCTATACGGCTTTGGTGCATTGTTAAGACAACTAAAAAGAAACTGTTTAGATAAATTTATATCAATATCAAATACATTGTCGTTATCTTTAAATAATACTTGTTCTAATAATGGTTGCATATCCTCATGCAAATCAATCATTGTGTCTTCTAAATAATTTTCTGACGTAAATGTGATAAAATTAGTATATACTGTATCGGATTGAATTTCCGTTATGTTTGCACTACTATTGCAGTAATATGTTTTTTCAGAGTCTAAATTATAATGCATAACAACTTGCGATATAAATTTAAACATGTAATCATCGCAATGCCCTTCTGCTGAATTATCAAATATTATCACAGCATCATCGTTTTGCATATATTCTGGAATCAATGGAGTGCAAGTATATCTGTGTTGCTCCCATATCTCGTATAGTTCTTTTGATCCGGAACCATCAAGACTAATTATATAGTATGTATTGATACCTTTATATAATTCTCCAAGTGGTTTCCAGTAATCTTCTAATTGAGGGCAGTTACCGTACATAGATTTACGGGCATGTGAAGGCACATGTTCTAGTATATCAGCTTTACCGCAACTGTATAAGAATTTAATAAATGGATTTTCAATATCAGCAAATTGCATTACTGTATTTAACAAAGGTTTGTTAAGATTCTATCCAAAGGTGGCTGTTATATCTGTGCATAACATTACCCATTGTTGCATAATTGTCATACAACTCATCATTAACTAATCTACAATGCACATTAGGTGGAGCATATTGCCCTACTTTAATAGGATGATATGCAAGCCAATTAGTAACTATAAAATGTCCGTTAAATTGTTGCTTTATTTGTTCCATACAAGGATCAAATTCTTCTGCTAATATATGTTCTAAACTTTCTACCATTAATATAGTATCAAATTTACTGTAATCGATATCTTCTACTTGGTGTAAAGGTTTATTAATTAAATTAACAACTGGCAGGATTGAACATGTCCTTGGGAATAACTTTCTTGCAGTTTCTATTAAATACGATGGTGCATACTCGCCTGGCTCTACAACTACAATAGTTTGTGCTACGTTTAGTTGTCTTGATAACTCTGCTAAAAATGTTACTACTTCTAATCTGCCGCCTCCAATCTCTAGTATATTTTTAGGTATACGAGTATAGTTGTTTTTTATGAAGTCTATCTGATGCTGTACTGTATATTTAGAAATAAAATTGCCAGTTTTATTATCTCTATAAACGTTTTCAAATCTATTGTTAAGGGAAACTTCAGGAAATTCTTTTGTTAATTTATCGTAATGTATGCCATATGCATATCCTATCGCGGCTAAGGCATCGCCAAATTTTAACATACCTTGGGCATAACTAAGTTTGCCGTCCGACGAATCCATAGTTTGTTTACTATAAATCGTACTGTAATCTAACATGTTTAGATATTACCAGTTAGTATCTGTGGAGTACCCTTACTTCTGTCATCAAAGAAATCCATGCCACCGTTGAGTTTAACATGTCCGCTGTCTAATAATTGTTTCATATCAGATGCATCTTTAATCATTACATATCCGCCAGTAGCAGTATTAAATATCATTATGTAATCGTGTCCTTCTTTTAACTTGTAATAATCGTGCCCTAATGCAACGAAATTAAATATTGCTTCTTTAGGATCTATTTCGTTACCTGAATATGAATTTATCATATTATTAAAAGCGTCTGTGTTTTCAGGAACATCAATATAAAAGCCTTTTGCAATAGCATATAATATTTTTTGTGCGGAGCCGGCGGGTGTTTTCTTTAACACTTTGTTCATGTTCTTAATACCAGCTAAATTAAAGTTTAAGTTGAAGTATGTTAATCCTTTAATTTTACCGTTCCATCCGTATTGTTCCAATTCATCTTCTGTTATACCGAGATCCATAAATGCTTGTTTAACAACTTGTCTTGCACCAGAGCCGCCATTGTATCCACCTGTTGAATATAATCTTCCGCCGGATCTACTTTTCTTGCCACTTTTGCCAACTGATGTTCCGTCTGCTTTAACTTCAACACCTTTGCCGTCAATAAGTACTAAGTCACTTTTTTCCGCTAAGTCTATTCCACCGCCGGTTAGTGCTAACAGAAACTCGCCCGGGCCTTGATCTGGTCCATATCCCATTGCACCTCTAAGTTGTAACGCTATCGGTTTTGCTAATGCACTAGCAATTGGATTGGAAGATAACATGTCGTATATGTTGCCTGTTAGGTTAGTTATAAGGACATTACCTGACCATAAACCGTTACCTGTGCCTAAGTCTTTTAAGAATTTCTCTTTACTGGCAAAATCACCTGGAGTATCCATAACTAAGTTTGCAATCTTTTGATCCAAGTCGCCTTTTACACCCTGTGATATATTAGCAATAATTGCCGCAGTTGCTAATTCTGTAATTTCATTTTTCTTTAAAAATGCAACTACCTTATTCAATTCTGCTACATCTTCTACTTCCCCAATTAACGAAAATGCTTCTTGTTTTAATTGGTCTAAATCTTCTTTTACTAGTTGTTGCTTGCCTTCTTGCTGTTGCTCAGTGTCCTCAGTGTCTTGTTGAGTATTTTGTTCTGGCTGTGTAGGAGTTGTATAAGCATCTATCTCTTGTCTGCTTACAACACCTCTTAAAAAATTAACTACAGTTGCTATAACTGTTAGAGTAGACGATTTTTGTACTAACTGTTTAGCATCCGACTTGTCATCAGATTCTGTTAATAGCAATTTCTTAACATGACGTTTACTCCACTCATGTAAGTCAATTTGCTTTTGTTCTTCTTTTGTTAAGGCTTGTATATAATGCCTAACTATGCCTCTAGCACAGGCATCGTCGCCCGAGCCTGCTCTAAGTCCTCTAAAGTCTGTTAACATTTGTGGAATTGGAATTGCTTCGTAGGCTAACATTTGTTTCTTAAGGTCACTTACAGGAA
>Ga0209092_10004004_pt1 | contig 12476 bp, 7 predicted proteins | sample FraStrMetagenome_FD_187446 | JGI IMG/M metagenome (GOLD analysis project Ga0209092, IMG submission 187446) | Marine eukaryotic phytoplankton communities from Arctic Ocean - Fram Strait ARC3M Metagenome (SPAdes) (version 2) | ecosystem: Environmental > Aquatic > Marine > Oceanic | place: Fram... | reverse complement strand
TACGGTACTATACTTTGTAAAAAAAATGTAGTTTATGACACATTTTTAATTTAACTCTAACTTATATCGTAACCCTATCACAGTGGAGGCGTTAATTTTTATCGTTTTAACACGTGGAGATGCGGTAATATGATAAAATTACCGCTGTTCCAATGAGAACAGCATCATAAAATTCAATAAAATTACATCATGACATCATATTCATATATTTACCACCAAGGCTTAAATGTTTTAAAGACTGCTGCTGCATGATGATGCCTCCACATTTATTTCGGTATAAGTTGACGTAGCGAGAACATTTATGTGATTCAACGAAATGGAAATATTATTGAAGAACTCGTAAGAATTCACAAACGTCACATGTTTATGTTGACACGCTTTTTAAATTCCTTTGAAGCAAAATCATCTCTTTGTTTCTCCTAATCAAGAAAAGGTTGGATTTTTGTTACATATTGGGATGTATGTAGGTCGATTCGGAGTGCATGTCGCAATTGAAAAAGAATTTTTTCTTTGAAGCAAGACGAACAATTTTTTCACGAAAATCAGAGCTAATCAACTTGAGGAAAAGTTCATGATAAAGGAAAGATTTGATGCAGTGAACATTTCGTTGAAACAAATAAGATCATATCACATTTATTCAATTTGGGTTAGTGGAAACAAAACACTTTTTCCACTGGAATGGCGGTGAGAATTGTTGATATGCTATTTTCTTGTTATGTATGATGATAACCTTGTCTAAGCCTATAGTTTCAATTTGTTTTCACTTCAGTGGAAGCAAACTTTATACGCATTTATTCTGCGACGAGTTCTAGGACCAATCTTATCAGAAGAATCAAAAAGAACTTTATATGACAGTATAGAATTATCGTTTGAAGAGGGTAGGTTTGTGTTACAGGATTTGGACTTAGATCCCAGTTATGTCTCAGAGAAATTGATCGATTATGGAATAGTGGTAGAAAAGGCCTTTGTTAAGAAATTGTGTATAAACCTTTCAATATTCGGTTCATCGGATACAAACGGCAGTGAGAGTATATCTAATGAACAGTCAACTGGGTATTCAAAACTCTCTACGATGAAAAAGATTTTTCGATTACGAAATCTTCCACACAATTCCATGGCACTATATGCAGAAATAGAATTTGATGGAGTAGAAGTGTATATTTCAACATCTTTTTCAGAAAAATTTCATGACAATCAACCTACTTCAAAGAATAGTGACGATGATGAATATTCTAATCATCACATAGACGAAGAAAGTGCTACAAATGGTTCTACAACTGGATATTTTTCATCTCTTGTAGATTCAGCACTAGCATCTTTGCGCCTCTCCATTTCTTTCGCAAATATTTGTCTACGATTGCTAGAACCAGATAAATCAAATTCTTCAAATAACATGGACCATATGACAGCTGACACGAACTTTGTTGATCGATCATGGCTAGGCTTATCCATTGATTCCATACTTTATCGGGACTTGACCTCTGTTTCAACTGAACCAAAATCGTGTAAAAAAGAGAAATTGTTCAACAAAATAGTTGAATTGTCTGGGGTATGTCTTCAATTGAAATCATTCGGAACACATAACGACAAAGTTTTGACTTCTACGATATTAAAGACGGAAGGTATTCATCGCATTCAATTGCAAGCTTTTAAAGAGAACAATTTTACAAACTGTGCAATTCAAACCAACAAAAATGATGTTGATGAACAGATGTCGGATGTTACATTCACCAATGACGTCGAAATATCTCTAAGCGAGAGAATAAATTTTGAAATTGATTTGCAAACAATTCAGTGCATTCAATTACTAATACAATCCATTACTGAAAGAAATAATATGGCCAGCGATATAAGCAAAGATCATAGCGAGAATTTTGAAAATCTATCATCTTATGAGGGTGATAAAAAATCTGAAATTAACCTGTCAAAACCAACCGACTCAACTATACCAGCAGATTACACATCAGCCAACCTTATAATGAAGGACTATACAGAAGCACGTCATTTGGCACGTACCAAAGAAGAGGTGCTAAAAGGTGGAATTCTTGTCCCTTCCAGCAATGATAGTAATGACGAGGATGATCTCGACATGTTTTTTGATTGCAATGAAGCATCGTTTTCACAATATTTGTCTTATATGAAGTCATCTCAATCAATAACCACTGGCACTACTGGAGGGCCTAATATATCTGATCAAGCTGACGTTTTTCATACCACTATACATGTTCATGTAGAAGAAATATGCATGACTTTATTTTTTGATAAATGCAATTCTGAATTCACTGAAAATCGCACATTGACTCCTTCGCCTCAACGACAGTATCAAAGTGATTTCATTTCTATAATGATTATAAATTTAGGCATGACGACTTCTCGATCTAAAAGCAAGGAGTATACTACAATTCAGTTAGGTGGTTTTGAAATCAATGATCAATTTTACCGCTTCGAAACAAATCAATATCTAGATAGTGGTTATCTTATATATTTCTCAGAGGTAAGTATCTTACATGAATGCTGAATAATTAGCAAGAATCATAATTCGTATTGATTAGTGCAACTATCTTAATCCCTCATTCCTTCTTCTGTATGGTTTCGTAATGCAAACAACTCCTTACAGGAAATTGGAAAACGAGACGAAAATATTATCATTCGCACACCTTCATGTATATCCATGACTTTGAACAAAATATTGAATGAGCCACAAAACAGCAAACAAAGCCAATTTATTCCTGAAGAGAGAGCCGAGTTAGAAGTCGTACTTGAAGTAATTATACAACCTGTTGAAGTTACATATCGTAACATTGCTTTGCAACGTCTCAAGAATCTTTTTGAGACAGTAACATTAAAGAATGAGAAAAAGAATATTATGGCTCAATCAGATTCATCAAACACCTCATCTAATGAAAAATCAAAGAATATTCAAGTTTCATTTTTGTGCCCTGAACTTTTTTTATACATACCATTGAATCCTAAAAATATTTCCACAAATAAGTTGGAGACAATGATTTATCGTGCAGGGCATTCTATTACTCAAGCTCCCTGTCACGAAGAGCCTATGCTGGGCATGAAAATTGTTTCTATCTCAATTGATCATGCTATGAATAAGGAAGAATACGAACATAATCAGACCGTTGCTTCGGTCACATGTGAACATTGTACTTGGTTTGTTATTTGTCCATTTACAGAATCATTGGAAGAAAGCCGTATCTCCTCCTCGAAAGTCTTCGAAATTTGCAGCTTTTCAAGTGATTCTACTTTTTCTAGCGATTCTATCATCAAGATATCCTTAAATGGCAGTGGTCGAAGTAGCAAAAAGAACAATTTTTCTTCAAATTACCCAATAAAATCATGTTTTCCTCTTGCCCCACCCTTATCATCCGTCAAAGCTCGACAAGAAGAAAGCTCTGACACAGTAATTCGTGGCCCAGACCCTCAAGTGACTATGTTACAAGATGCTGAATCTTGTTCATCTAGTATCAGTATTGAAATTCCTTTTATATCAATAGATTTATCAGTGAGAGAAGGAAAAATAATATCAGATATGATTGGGTCCTTATCAAACGATCTTCATAGTAAAGATAAAGAAACATGCTACGGCCACCAAAACAATACATCAAAGGATATACGGACTGAAGCAACGAAATCCATCGTCCGATGCAAAACAGGTGTTGGAATATCGGTAGAGCAAATTTCAATGTCAATTCATGGTGATCAACAAGTGACACAATCGGAGAAATTCTTGGAAGAGTTTACTTTCCTTCTAGTAGGTGATAGTATGAAGGCTCATATTGTCACTGGTGATAAAGGATTGCAAAATCTGCGGTTTTTGACGCAAAACATTACTCTATATGAAGGTGAGTGCTTATCTCGTTAGCAATTGAAAAATGCACATAATATAATAATTGCCACAACTTCGCATTGCTAACGATTTTATTATTCGGTAGGAACCAAGAGCAAGCAGAAACAGGGTGGTGAAAATCCTCCATGTATAAGGCATGGAAAAAAAATACGATCTAGGGGTTTGTCCGGCTTAATAAATGCTTCGCCAATATTCTATCGATCTAATCTAGCTTATCCGTTATCTCCTGAAACTCCCTCTTTGCTACTTGATGTAGTCAAAAGTAAAGACAATGACTATCCAGACGATACAGTTATCCATTTTTCAATTTATGATATGACTCATCGATATGCTCTTGATTCCAAGTGGGTTCAACGACTTTCTCGTATTTCACACGATTTTAAAAATGTTGCAAAAGAAGAAAAATCTGTAGACAAACCAATGGAAGAGAAAAATGAGACGATGTTAAAGGTAAGCACAAATCATTTTTCTTAATCATTTCTCTGAATAATAAACACTAATCTTTTTCTGCAATGTTTGGTATCAATAGCTTTTTGTTACTTTTTCTGATAGTGTCATAGATTATTCGCCACTGCAAAGCTTCCAAACCAAGTCTAGAATAATGATTCGATTGGGAGAAATTCGCCTTTCTTGTAATCTCGTTCCTGATGCCCCCATACAAGCGTATAAAGCTTCCATCGCAGATGTTGCAATTAATGTTTGTAATCACAAATTTCCGTATAATATAGAAAACGAGAGATTGAGTTGTAGTCGGCAAGTGCTGGATTTCAAAGACTTTGATACTTCCATAACTACTGGCAATATGAGTCGCTTAAGATTTGCGTCTGTAGAAGAAGTTCTTGATCATATGGGATTTGTTGCAGTTGCCAATTTAGATTCCGTATATGCAATCATTAGAAAAGTTACAAGCATATGCAGATCTGATATGCAAAATAATGTGGCTCAATCTGATCTCGTTGTAACTTTGACAATGGGACAACTATCTTTGTATGCATGCAAAGATTCCTTTACTTGTTTGACACAAACAATAAGCGAATACATTCTTGAAATAACTGCATTATCTCAAGAAGAAATTGATTCTTATAGAGCCAGTGCGAATCCAACATTCAACATAGATGTAAGAAATGAGTCTAACTTGGAAGGAAAAGAATCGAAAGAAGCTAATCATCAACGGAAAGAGGGAGAAAGTCCACCCGAATATTTGACTCTTCTTGATGTGATTGAAGACGATATCTTTAATGAAAAATCCACGGATGAAATCGAAAGTCACGCAATATCTCTTTCTTTTCAAGAATCAGATAAAATTGAAGAGGCCGTACCTTATGCCGATATCCCTGACAGTGAACTGAGTGCCACAGAATTACGTAAAAAACATGGAATGACAAATTCGAATACAGCGATATCCAATATCACAGAGTCTCTTCTTATCAAGAATTTTTACACAATAAACTCCTCATCTGGCTTAAATGATCGCAGCAGTTTATCTGAGGCAATCACACAACAAGGAGTTAAACATACAAGAATTTCGAATTTGAATGAGGTTGAAATGAATAATGAAAGTCTCGGCGATGAAGATTGGACTACAGTGGATCTCTTGCACTCGTCGCCAAAAGAATATAACCAACATGGAAGGTGGCTGGTTGGTAAAGATGGAAATAACATAACGGCAATTACTCCTGAAATTAAAATATTTCCACACCATGTGCCCATTACTCAAACACATGAAGATCCAATATTTGCAAAGAAAATAAATGCTACGAAGTATACAGGTACTCAAAAGGAACCGCGAGTGAAATTGCAACTGATAATCAAAGACTTCAATGCAAACTGTCGTTTTTTTGATGGAAACGATTGGACGTATTCACCCATTGACTCACACACATATCACAAGTATAATGATTCCTCTTCAACTAATGCAAATACTAATGAGAAAAAAGAGATTACAAGTCGTAAGCAAAGTTTAATGGACGAGTTGCTAGAAAATGATTTTTCAGAAGTAGAGGAAAAATGTTTTGAACGATTCTTAGTCAATGAAAGACCATCACCAAAAATGGGACGACAAATGCTTAAATATTTTCAATTTTCCTTTCAAGGGGTAAAAGTCAGGTTTGACAGTTTTCAAGAATCTCATGACCATTTACTGGCATCTTGTATGAGGTTAAAAGTTAATGATTTTTCTTTAATAGAGACAATAAGTGATGACCGACCAATAAAAATGCTCGGTGAATGGGTAAATGAGAGTGCTCACCCGAGAGATAGTAACGATGGAATTATCATGTTGAAGGTAAGACTTTTTGTGCTTTTGGTTAAATCTATCTAGCCTTGCAATTGTTGTTAACGATGAAGTTCATCTTTCACAGATGGTTTCCATGAGACCTACATGCAAAGTTTCTGTGGATGGAAAAATTATGAGTGATGAAAGCGTAGCAAAATTGGATTTACTTCCATTACGATGTTATATTGATCAATTTGCACTGCGATTCATAAAGGGGTTCTTTTCATCTTCAAACTCGGAAAGTGAAGACTTATCAGAGAAAATGGAAGGATTTGACGACGATGAGTATGACATACAAGTTATCGGGACCTTTTTTAAAGCATTCAATGTTACAAATACAAAATTAAAAGTGAATTATAATCCTATTGGAGTTGATGTGGGAGCTTTAAGGGATGGATCTTACTCGGAGCTCCTAAATCTTTTCCCCTTGGAAGGAATGGAATTATTCTTACAGCCAGTTCAAATCCCCAATTTAATAGGATGGGGTGCTGTATTGAGTGAAATGTCGAGTCGTTGGATAGAAGACATAGCAGCTTCTCAAATCCATAAATTCATCGCTGGAGCTACACCTTTTCATTCGATAACTAATCTTAGTGAAGGAGTTGCAGATTTAGTATTGATTCCAGTGCATCAGTATAAGCAAAGGGGTACGAAACACATGGGACGGGCAGTAAGAAAAGGTACTTCTAAGTTTGCCGGAACTGTCGCTGTGGAAGCATTGGAGAATACGTCTAAATTGACCAAACATATAGCTTTAGGTTTGACAGAATTAGCTCCAAACACAAGCTCAAATATGAATAATGGCTCTACAGGAATCAGCTTTTTACCATCTAGACCAGAAACCTCACCTCGTAATATAGGGGATACGGTTGAGCATGCTTATGAAAGTTTATCAAAAGGTATAAGGGCAGCAAATTATACAATTCTAGTCGTCCCAAGACGTGAGTATCAAGCAAAAGGTACCACTGGAGCATTTAAAAGCGTTGTAAAGGCTATACCTGTTGCTGTGTTAGCTCCTTTAAGTGGCGCATCTGAAGCTGTATCTTATAGTTTATTGGGAATGAGAAATCAATTAAGGCCCGACTTACGAAAGGAGGAAGAAGAAAGTCGACGTGGTATTTCAATTGATCGGAGATGAGAACATTTCCTATTCTGAATTAGACTCTACAGGGACAAAGTTCATTTAGGAGTTCTAAATAAGTTCAATAGGTAAAATTGAAAATCCTATTATTCTTACATAAGTTCTCGTGAATACAATCGTCTGTGTTTCTTTGTTGTTTGTCAATTTCAGCTCCTGATGAGGAGGATTTATTCAATAGACAATGCCGAAATAGTTAAAATTGTAGATAAGATAAGACTTCAAATATAATAACCCTGTGAGTTGATATGATTGAGCCTATGAAACATTTTTAAATTAAGTATAGTTTAGATTTCCGATATAATTTAGGCTTTTCTTGGAAGAACAGTAACTTTATCGTACGAATTGGAAGGAACAAGCTTCTTTCACCACGGATAAAAAAGATGAGAATATTTGTGGATAAAAAAATTTTCGAAAAAAAAACAAATAAGAATGGGAAAGAATCTATCATCTTTCCCATGCTGAAAATATCTCTTCAGTTTTTGTGTTGAAAACGTATAATTAGTAGTGATTATTGACGAATGATGCAACAACTCTTCTTTATAAAATTGAGCTCAAAAGCTGCTATAGCTTTAGCTTCTATGTAGATCTTTATGCAATTGATACCCGTCCTCGATATCCATAATCAGGCAAGAATTACCAAAATATATAAAACTTCACAAACTCCAAAATCAACTCAGTCCAATCCATCTATTTTTTAGAGAGGTAAGTTTCAATTATCCTAATTCTCTAGCGCATCTTCGGCAACTTCCGTATTATAATTCAGCAGTTTTTCGATCAAATCAACATGTGTTAATATCATTCGCCTACAACAGTAACGACGAAGTCCCAATTTGTCCATCGCATCTCTATGAGAACAAAAGTTTAGCGCGCATATAACAGCATCGAAAGAAAAAACTATGAGCTCCAGTAGAAGAAAAATTATAAAGCAATAATTTTATTTTTTTGGTTAACTTACCCCTCCGAAAAATCAGCTTGGAGAAGAGTACAGTAGGTTTCCCATTTATTGCCGACGACTTTGCCGCAGGTGAAACAACGAACAGGAATGATCATTTTTCTTAGTGAAAGAATATATATATGGTTATGATATGATAAGTCGCAGTTGATTAGTGGTGTGATTTCTCTAGTATAGTAGAAAGAAACGATATTAGTTGATCGATATCTCGAAGATGCCTTTTCGCTTAATTTGTTAGCAGCGCATCAAAAATATTCTTCAAGTTTGTTGGCGGTGAAGGCAGGCGAATATAACCTAGAGAGGCTGTGTTATTCTACGTGTTTGTTGTATCCAGTGTACACGGTTGAGCTTATGTAAATTTAGCTCGGATAAACCTAAATAGGAGGAAGACCGTAGGTTAGCACCAGCCAGCGATAATTTACTTGTAATAGAGCAATACTCTAGCTACAAGACCATTCCTGCTGTCTAACTCTTCATCGTGGTTCACAACTCAGGCCAAGAACAAATCCTTGACAAAGCAGAATCAATACTAAATAGGTTATTCAATACACTGTAAGTTCTCATTATCTGTGGTGCTCTTGTCTTTTCCTAGCAATATTCAAGTGTTTCCTTTCACACTACATGTGTTCTTATTCTCACTATTTCATGGACGTTCCCCAATGTTGAATATCTGTTTCGATTAGAATCCAAGTTCCGAACGAGCACAATGGCACAAGGTCAAGCTAAAATAAAGTCAAAGAAAAAATCAAAAGGCTCTCAAAAACGGAGAAGTCAATCCACAAAGAAGAAATTAACAAAAGGTACCAAATCCTTTCAAAGCAAAAGGAGTACAGAATTTCAAAAGGCAAATGATAAGCTTACTAAGGACATCGATCGTAAGAATTTAGCAATAACTAGTGCTCGTGCTATATCCAATGGGGGCAAATTTTTTTTATCGGATGTGAAAGAGAGTGGAAATACGGAGATCAAAAAGCAACGAAAAGATCTTTTGAAAAAAGAAAGTAATCGCAATGACTTTATGAAAAATATGATTGGTGCTCTCAAAAAAACGCGTTAGAAACAAACGATTGATTTATTTTAGTATGCGGCGTTGATACAAAATCATATTATACTTTAAACAATGTTCATGTAATGACGCAAATTTCTTTGCTGAAGATTATGCAATTGCTGCTAATCGATGATGAGAAAATAACTTTGTTCAATATTTGATCTTCTATTGCAAATTGAATGTACAAATAATTTAAAACAGCATAAGCATTTTTAAAATCTGTAGTAGGCAAATCTGCTGAAGAAAGTATCCTTTCATTTTGTTCTTTATGCCATTGATAAGCAAGAATGTTTCATTGTTTTCGTCTAAATCATTTTTCAAGTAATTACAAACAGCAGTATCACAACTCATTGGGAAACTAAAGGTTAATGAATGCAAATATTTTGGGCTGCCATTTTTATTTTGAACGAAACAACAATCATCGGTAATTTTTGAGAAAAAAATTCAACGGGTGGTCTGCATTTATCAAGTTCTTCGAAATTCAAATGCAAATACGTGTTGTGAAATAAATAGAAGTTTCATAAATAATTTACCATCTAATCGTACATGCGCATTTTTTTCTTCGACGAAGATGGAATCTTTTGAATCTCGATTCCACATACATATCGTTTCAAGAAAACAATCTCAATCATCCATTGCGATTGAGACTCCTTATCTTACAATTCATTGATCCAGTTTATCATCATGGCAGCAGGAACAGTTCGTCAACGAAAGGGAAAAGAGAAATCAACTCCCACAGAAGCTAAGCTCAAAATTACCAAAGATGCACCTAGTTCGACAAATGCTACATCACCTGCAAACTCTTCTAAACCAAATGCGCCGCCTCTTTGGCTCCGTATCTTTCTATTCCTTATATTTCCTACAATAACTGGCAGCGTAGGTCTTCTGACATCCTATTTGAAAAACATGGATTTACCTTTTAGTGCCTCTGGTAAAACGGAAGGCCATGAAATCAATTTTGATAGAGATTTCATCTATCCGTTTCTACTTACCCTGGCGTTAGTTTGTGTATTATGGTATCAAACTAGGGGTTTTGCATCTAATCAGGTCACTCCAATAGTAGCATGGCCAAAAGTTAAGAAAAGGAGAAAGGTAATTCGCACGACAAGGATTGTAGATGATGAAGACTCAGAAGAGGAAAACGAAGAAGAAGAGGAGATAATTCAACAATCTACAAAGAGAAAAGGGTCTCGTAAAGAAGATTGATATGATTATATACCTTGATTTCTTCTAATGAAAGCGTTTTTGTAAGAGTTTGGATAAACTCGACCATGTCATTTGATATCATTTTTTGTGAATAAATTAAATTTGTTTCATGTACCTGATTACCTATTTCTATGTCTTTGAATCGTTTGCCCTGAGATAATCATGTGTTTCGATATTTCAGGTTTTCCATGATAGATAGAATTGATATATGAAGGGCGTTATGAAACAGAGCTCAGTGAAATCTTATTACGATAATTGGAACAGGACACTAATGAAGATCGAGATGTCAACTACTATTTTTTTCAGCTGAATTATGAAAAGAAGAAGATGAGTTTGGTATGCAAATGAGCACAGGAATGTCAAAATAGGTAATAACAATGTTTTTCGCTTGTAAAGAGGTGAGAAAAGTCGTGTCGCAAATTTGAATATACACATTGAAGAATTTGGATGAAACTTGCTATGATTTTTGATGATTATTGGCAGAACAACTACCAAATTTGACAAAGGTTTTTATAAAGCTCCAGAGCACCGTCAAGTCTATTGGACTTCATTTTATTGGAAAATATGTACATCTAGAATCTGCTTATAATGGAATTACAAGAAACTTGAAAAATGATATCATGTAGAATGAAGCTGAATTTCAGGCAGTTTTTATCAAAACGAATACATGCAAGGTAGGTCCATATTTGCCATGGCAAAATGAAGACTACGGATTGTGTCTTGATAATGGTCCCTGAAAGGAAAGGCTTGTAAAGATTCAACTTAATCCTAGCAACTTTGATTATAATACTTTAAGTATGCAGTCTTAATCCAGAACTGACTTTGTCTACCTCAACTGTGAAAGCAAATTTTTCGTCTTTTTTCCATCTATTGTTTGTTTTGTCTTCAATCACAATTTTTGTATAGAAAATTCTTTCCATACAGAGGGACTGTGTGCGTACATCGAAGTCCTTTGACCCTTGGAGTACTCAAAAATCGTATGCATATCTTCTGTCATTCTATATTTAAAAAACTTTCCATGGAGAAGACTCCCCATATGTGACGCTGGAGGATATTCTTTCACGAATTTTTTGGAGTGTATAGGTCCAATGATCCTTAAACGACTTAAAAAGTTGCATAGTTGGAAATTTGTTATCGTGTTATGAAGTTGTTCCTGTCAAATTAAGGATGTGCTTTTTAATTATTGCTCCGTTTGTCTCATACAATTCCCCAGCATAATAGACTTTGCAGTATAGTCTGCAGGAATTAATAACACATTTGGTCTTCTCAGGAAGGTCCCATTGCATAACCGTTTCCGTGATGTTGATGTCATTATCATATAGAGGAGGTGGAGTCCATGTTGAATGTATCCGAAATGCTCCCGAGATCGAGCTCACCAATATCCAGACTTCTTTAATCCAGCAATGAGAAGCCAATGTATGCCATTGTGCAAATGGGAGGGAGAGTATTGGCTTGCCAATCCAAACTTCTTGTTGCATGGTTGCTAACGCTATCACTAGAAGGTCTCCAGTAGTATCCATCTTTCGGATATGGCCAAGCATCATTTGGGTCTTGTGGTAGCCTTGGATGGTGAACAAATTTGGCAACGCAAACCCACCATATATCAGTGGACCGTGCACTATTTCACGATTAACTGTGCGCACTAGTACTCCCATTTTATTCAGCAGAGTGGACATAGCTGGTACCAACAGTAATGAGTGATATTCCGTCTTCCAAAAAATGTTCCAGGGTCAGGAATATAAGAAGTAGTTTAAAAACTGTAGAAACGAAAATTATAAGTTAATCATTAACAAAACAGATTTGGATCATTCAATCTGATTGGTCCAAATATTTACGCACGATTGGATTACTTAGAATCTTGTATATTTGTACAAATAATTAATTGCAATCCCGCGTAACTTGATCCTCTAAACACGCATAACGGTATCGGTAACTATTCCCATACTTACTATAAGTAAATATAGTTCGAATCAATACTTACGTCATTGGTCGTCA
>Ga0209092_10004003_pt1 | contig 12476 bp, 5 predicted proteins | sample FraStrMetagenome_FD_187446 | JGI IMG/M metagenome (GOLD analysis project Ga0209092, IMG submission 187446) | Marine eukaryotic phytoplankton communities from Arctic Ocean - Fram Strait ARC3M Metagenome (SPAdes) (version 2) | ecosystem: Environmental > Aquatic > Marine > Oceanic | place: Fram... | reverse complement strand
CTTCTGCAGACTCGTGCGTAAGCACGGACGGGACCCTTGGCGGGGTGGCGCGTGAAGATCCCGAATACGTCGCAGTGCGATCGGTGCATAACACGGTATAAACATAGCATACATAAACATAAACATAAACATAAACATAAACTTATAATAGTGATTACGAAAGAATAATTACATGCTTATCAAAATGAACTATAAAGAAATATTGATTAGAGGAAGTCTAAGTAGGGATGTTAACCGTAATTCCAACATTAATAACTATTCCATGTTTTACATACCGTACGTAACATAAAATGTTGATTATTTTGTACATGAATAGCATGATATTTCATTCGTATTAACAAAGATCAACTCTACCTTGCGTTCATATTCTCAAAAGAAAAGACACAGAAATATTCATTACAATCACATCATGAAAGGTAAAATGGAATGTACATGAAAAAATAAATATACTTGGACTATCTCATGCAAAAGATCCATCTTACAATCATTTGAGAACAACATCCTAAGGCCATTCTGAAAAAAAAAACGATTTCAAGATTTACGATACCTCTAAGCTCCATTCTCAAAAAAAATGAAAAATTGACATCTCAGCGACCGAGTGGTGATGGGTAGGATCATTCCAAAAAAACGTTTGGAACACCTCAATGTTCCATCCGAAACATCATACAAGCGATTTGGAAAGAACAAATTGAAAGAGAAAATTCATAAAGAATACAGACCATCCAGTAGCAAATATAAAACATCCTAATATGACATCATATATGAATATACATAAAGTTCATGAGCGTGCGAAATTGTATGAATAAGGACTAATGACAATATTATTTAGATTACAATTTTGCTCATATCTTAAGTAAAATGTACATAGAGAACAAAACGGTTGGTTTAAATCCTAACAAATGCTGTTTTCTTTGCTACAGCGGGGACATATTGCAGATTCATATACATAGCTGCTGTTAAAGAAAAAGGTTTATAAAAATTCCTTACATTCGTGTTCTGGAACATAGCAATCATCATTCGAATTTTAGTTGGTTTTGTTGATGGATTCACTCACCTTGTCGTCTTCATTCATTCGAATTTATTTCATCAACAATTATATCTGAGTTATTCAATTTCGTACTTAATCGAAAAGACATCTAATTCCATTTTGATAATTGATAGAAATGCCCGTGTATTTATGCAAACCGGGCCATGGGTCAGAAGAACCATGGCGATTGGGCCTCCAAGTCTATAATGATCCTTTTCCAATCCCCACAAATGATAACGATATCCAAACAAATGATCAACAACTCCAATCCGATAATAACAATCGAAATGATAATAATACTAATTTGGGACAATCTCTACGCCGAGTCCGACATACAGAAGTTGTATTGGTGGATGAAGTCTCAATTTGGTATAATCGATATTGGCTACGATTACGTTGGCCGGGTCCAGAGGGTGGGTTTGCGGGTTACATTCCCATTTTGGACAAAAATGTGAAAGAACAGGATATGAAATCGGGTCCAGTGTGTCCGGTCTGCCCCGATAACGAGAATGATAGTAACAATCTCTATAAAGACACACCAGATCCAGAAATGATTCGTAAAGCTCAGCTTTCACCTCCACACGAATTGCATGAATTAGTTCCTATTCAAGACGATGACATGGAGGATGAAAATGATGTTTACGATGATGATGATGATGATGATGAAACCAATATTTTAACTCATGACGCCACATCCAACTTCGTAGAATCCACCATATGTTCCTCTACAGGAATTATTTATCCTACCTCTAACGTCATGGAATTGTTACCATCCTACCAAGATGGATTCTCTCTTCAGACCAGTCACAATAATACTAATAAAGACTTTGTCTTTTGTCGAATATGTCGAGAAGGCATTCATGACATTGATACCACAACCAACACCAACACCACTAATCCACCTCCTTCCCATCCCTCTGCAGAAAACCCCCTCCTCGCCCCCTGCAAATGCACAGGTTCCATGGCATTTGTCCACTATCTCTGTATCGAACAATGGAGATGCCGTTCCCGTCATCCCTCTGCCAAAGAAGGCCTTAACTGTGAAACCTGCGGATCCCCCTATAGCCTCCCCCCACCTCCCGTTCGACAACTCGACACCATCTCCCCCGAAGGGGAAGATCTACCGCATCATGTCATTGCAGCTCTCCGACACCCTCCCCTTGGATGGCAGCTAATCAGTGCTCTAGTCCGAAGGAAATATTTACGTCCTTTGGCTCCGATTGTGATGAGTCCCATGGTGGCTTTGTATTGCAAGGCTAGACGGATTTTAAAAAAACGAGGTGTGTCACGACGGAGATGGGCATGTAGTCTATGTCGACGTAGAGCGAGGTGGAAATGTGTACGTTGTTTAAGGAGTTATTATTGTTCACGACAGTGTCAAAATATTAGTTGGCATATTGTTCATAAACATGTTTGTTATAAGCCTACAAGGTATGCATGGAGTGGAATTGTTTATGGAATATTTCTAACCTATTTTTTTCCAGGATTGTGGAAAGATCCAATTGTATATTGGGTGGGTTTGGCAATGATACCATATAACTTTTTAGTATTAGGTGTCATCGCGGGATTTTTGGCGACGTGTGTGAAAAAAGTGAGCAAAGTGGATCTTAGAGGGAGAGCATTGGAGTTATTAGTTGTTTTGGCCACAATGGGGTTGTCATATCTCACATGGGGTCTTTCTCGGGGATTTACTGTCTCTTCCTCTCATTGTCATGGTGTCATACCGGACTTGATGACTTCTATTATACCTCACTTTGGCAATGAACGACTTGTGAACATGTATATACGAAACCCATTCTTTTTTCTTTTTCAATCAAATATACGAAGAATGGATCAGTGGTTTACTTCCCTCTCCTACACTCATCGCATTTATACCAAAATATGCACATTCCCACCATCTTCACCAAAAACATGCTTTGCCATTACTCAAACCACCAATCCGTACTTTTTATCGGAAGAACCAAAATGTCTACAGGATTCACTCCTATTTTTCTCTCTTGTGTTTTTAGGACATGCTATTTTGATAGGAGTATGGATGAATAAACGTGGTGGAGGAGGAGATCGAAATCAAAGAATGGCGGATCAGCATGGACGTAGAAGAGTCAATTTTGCTCCTCCGGTTCATGGTGCTGGTGTTCAGCGACCACATCAGGATTGAAGAATTATGAATAGGCATGGGACTGAATTTGGATGGATTCGATATGATGATCACATTCTTTATGACTCAATAATTCAAGATGTATGAGGATCTTGTATATTTCAATGAAGAATAGCAATCTAAAAATGAAACTTTTCGAAATGTTTTATAGTACCGAAATAAATTATGTATTTGTTGTATTTTGATTACTGATGTTAACTTGGTCACTGCTTTCACTTCGTGCAACAATATAAACATTGTAAGAATATCTCGCGGTGGAGATTTGATCAATGCGGAAAGACTCAATGTATTGAAGAGGTGACCCTGACAAATGAACTAAGTACAGCTCAAAAAATCTCCAGCAAAATCTTCTCTTGACAATTTTTCTGAGCATAGTGCTTAGAAGGTAACGTGTAATAAAGATAAAAATCCATGAAAATTACTTGTTTAATTGTGAGTTGTTCTTGGTATTGCTCACTAAAATTACGCAAACGTGTTATTCGCGTCTAGAAAAGATTGGCAAACCAAATTGAACTTTTGACGAATACTTTTGGCACAACAATTTGCCCTAGCAGCGCTTAGAAGAACTCTCGAATTTGCAAAAGCAAAGTTTGTAAGCATCCAACCTGCATTCCATAAACTTCAAGATTTACCTCCATCACAAAGTCACCGAAAGCTGTGCCTCTATTTTTTAAGGAATTGAACTCAAGAAACGCATTTCCTTCTAGAACGATTGTATTCACCTCCTGAATGTAAAATTCGGCGATAACAGGCATAGCAATCGTAATCTTAAAGTCGTCGTTGTTAGGTTCTACAAATACAAGCGAACTTGGATTCCACGTATCAGTCCCAAATTGTACGGCGTTGAAACTGACTGGATTACTGCTATCTAATGGCTTCATAGTCAGATCAAAGTTTGTAATCTTTACAACCTGCTCTAAACCGCTAGTAGGATGCCATGGGTAAATACAAATGACTAGACTTGTGTCTTGTTGGACAGGACCAAGTGTAGTAACACAATCGTTTTCTAAGTTGCATCGGCAAGCTTTAACCTTGAAGTCTGTGTTCACATCTGTAATAAAAGAGTCTGGGACATTTTCTTCGATAACCATATTTTCGAGGGTAATTTCATTGTCTGTTAAGTTGAAATTTAGGTCAAAGTTCGTCTCACGAAAAGCAACCTCAAGTGATCCTTCATAGCTAGAAGCACGGGTACAGAATTGAATGCTACCAACACCACAAGTACTATTCGCAAAATCATTACACTCTAAATAATCTGAATCTACGTTTCCAATTTTCATCACATCAATATCGATATCATAAGTAACGACTCCTTTGGTTTTGGTTGAAATGGAGCCCGGCACGAAGTTGGTGGTACCTAGGCTCACGGGATCTGAGGATGTGGGCGGGGCACTGCCACACCCTTTCTGCATGAGTAAAATCTTAACGTCGTCACTTGATAAAACTTTTGCTCCGACCAGTTGAGTGACAGTAAGTCCGTCATCAAAATAGTTGCTTGTACCTCCGCCACCAAGAGCAAGAGAAACTTGGCCTACCGTCCATGTCTCCATAAAAGAGGTGGGTGAAGAAGTGGGTGAAATAGAACTCATTTGATATTTGATGCTTTAATCGTTATTAGAATGTGGTCAGCCTAAAATTATGTGCCTATTCTTAAACATTACATTTAAACATTGCAAAATTTACGTCAAAAAGTTACCAGATTTTCTTTTTGATTTCTTTTGATTTCCTTTCATACAGTCTTACTATTGGTCTGATAATGGAAGAGATTTAGCCAGATTATAACTCCTTTGTTTAGAACTTTATTTCACCTATGAAGTTCATGTATGGCTTGTAATCGGAATGGGAGTTATTTCATGTATACATACTGAAGATTGTTTAGGATTTGTGTAGGATGTTTGCTTTGTTTCCATATTAATTTCAAAAGAACGAATAAAAATTCCCCACGGAATTAAATCGGTTAATATATTTTAATCATGCTAATCCATAGATAAATACAAAACAATTACATGATGAGATTTTCGGAAGACTTATAATGAGGTAGTGAACAGGATTCACAATGTATCGTACGACTATCTTTTGATTAGCAAAGTCTAAAAATGAGTTTGGGATTTCAAGCCTCCTTATGATAATCCAGACTTAATCATCTCGATGTAAGCACGATTATAATTCTTGAAGTGACTTGAGAATCTACTGCTTGAATCATGTTGCTAGTTAGTTCATACTATATAGTGCTTAGCAAACTCTGTCGTATTTCGTAGTTGCCAAAAGAATAACAAGAACAACAGCAGTTAGACTCGTTTCAAAATAAAAATGGTTACGAACATCTTTAGGATTTCTACACTGAAGAATGTATGGTCTACACTAGTAGAGATCCTACAGTATATTGCCTAGGGGTACGTAAATTGATATTACTGAATTGTGGTTTTGGGCGTTGGCATGTTTGATTTATTCAGGGCTCGAATTATATGTTTTGAACTTTGCATAGAAAATGTGTTTCCTAGGACTTGTTTTGCCCAGTGTCGTGGCGTTTGCGCGTTGTAAGTGTTGGTGTACCATTGCAAACCATATGCTAGTTTCCATAGTGAATTGACTTTGGTGAGGATGTTTTTGTGTCTGTTTTTATGCATGGAGAGATTGACTAATGTTTTCGTTTCTTCTGTTGTACTTCTTTTGTCATATTCATTGGGTGTCGCTGTGAAGATGGCGTTTTTGTGTCCGAGAAGGAATTCTGTTGCGATTGGACCCATCATTCCTTGATGGTCTATCGTGAATGGTAGAATTCTGTGTCTTTTTTTATTTAATTCTATTGAGAGTTGTTCCGAGGTTGAATTTGATTTCGCGTGATCATCGATTTTAAATTTTTGATGGTCGTGTGTTTGGTGATGTGTTTTCATTGCTTGGACGATGTCTTCATATGATGTTATCTTGGATATGGAGGGATGATTGTCACATCGTTTAGTGTTGTCGAGTGAGGTTCGTGTTCGGAGTTGATGGGATGTTTTATTACTACATCTCCTGGGCGCATTTGTGAGGCTCTTTCCAAGACATGGGTGAGTTCTCTGTGTACGTGGTATCTATTTCATTTGGTTATTTACGCTTTATGTGAGAAATTCTGAAATAAATGCAAATGATATATACAATTTGTGATGGACTAGCATGTATAAATTGCCAAAACGGAGTAGGTAATCTATTCACTTTTAGCAAGGTAGACAAACTACGAATGCTTCCGAATATGTTGAAACTACAACTACGTTGTTGTTTTGTGTCATCAAGGCCTTTCTGAAAGAAAAGTATCTACGTACATGATCAAGAATAGTATAAAAGTATATGGAAATACGAATATGCATATACTACACAAATAATAATAGAATAAAATAAACAACCCACTTTTTACCAATTCAAACATTATCTCATCCGATAGTTTGAACATTACGGACTTCTCCGTTCATCAGGTTATTCGCTTTTTCACGCTTCCTCGCTTTACTTTTCTTTCCAGTATCATCATGAGTACCTCCAAGGACCCAGTTGCCGAAGCCATTCCGATTGATTCATCCGAACAAGGTGATTTAACCGATGTTTCGTCGGCAGTGATTTTGGCGCCAAAATCGCCAAACCCCAAAATCACCCAAACCAAGGTACCGCATGATGGTCACTCTCTTGTTTCTCCCATTGAAACCACAGAGATCACCAACATTACTTCGGACTCCTTCACGGAGGTACCGAACCTTGTTGAGATTATTTCGAAAGTTTTAGCAACTACTCTTCATGAACTCAAGGCTGTGCAGGTGTCTCCTCACATGTCTGTGAAGAGTACGATCTCTCCAGCTTCATCAGTTTCCAAACCTGTAACCCATGTGGCTCCGGTTACGAAAGTAGCAGAAGGCCCTCCTTCTGATCCATCAGTAGAGGCGTCTCTGAATTTTGCGACAAGAAAGGCATTCCACATGACGAAACCACCGTCAAGTGTTCCGGCTGTTGTTCCTTCCACCGCTTCTTCTGAAAGCCAAAAATGCTCTCCTCCTTCGGATATGTCGAACAATGGAGATAGCTTCACTGATCATCAGTCGTCGAATGAACATTCTGTTTTTTCCCGCCCTAGTGGACTCAATGACTCGGCCCAAAATTTGGCGCCAAAATCTTTCGAGCCTCACGATCAACCTCCCAGTACCCCTTATTTCAGTCCCAAGCCTATGGTATCCTTTGATGTTGCAAAATGGACGCAACAAATCAAGGGAGTAACCATAGATGATGAATCATATGGCTCGATCATCTCTTGGTACGATATGATCCAACAAGGCATGGTCATTGCGTCTAACAAACAAAATGTGATGCCTGAATTGAGGAATTTATATCCTACTTTCTCTTTTGCCAACCACATCCTTCCTCCTAGCACTTCATCGGTGTATAAATCAGGATACATGGAGTACCTATCCATGTCAAAGGCACTTCGGATCCACATCACACATCCGTCTACCATCGCAAAATGCTGCACGGTACTTATCTCCACCAGGGAACTCCATGATGAAGAAAATGATGGATTTATTCTTTTGCTCAAGATTTTAGGAGGAGTATTTCCCCATCTCGGCGGACCTCACTTGGACATTGTCGGTGAGATTTCTTCCATTACGGCACGAAAATCTGAGACATTCAGGTCCCTTCTTCGACAATTTGTTTCCACGCAAAAGAAACTAAGGCTTTCAGGTCACCAAATTCCTGCCACCGCGTTGTTCGAGAAATATATCAACATCATCAAATCTCACAACCAGGTGTTTTCTTTGATTTCTCCTATTCACCGCAGCTTTCATGCTCATTTAAAGAAACATGGTCCCGACGTGGTCTATCCACATTATACCATTAAAGAGGTCCACGAATACCTCAAAGATTCAGGTGTCGATCAGGATTCATTAATTGGATTTAAACCCAAGCCTCACCAAATGGTAGGACAAGCACATGCAGCACGTGTTCTTCCGGTACATCCGCAAGCTCATGCAGCAAAATTTGTTGATCAAGAATTACAAGGACCACAGTATTCTCTTCCAGATCCTCAGGCAAATGCTGCATCGATGGCACTAGGAGCAGTACCGTCGAAAACATCCTCTCGTACCAGACACACACCATGTCCAGTTTGCTTTCAGCGTCATCCGCCTTTGCACTGTTGGGCACGGGGTAGTGAATTCCAACCAACATGGCTAATGAGGAATGTCGAGAAGTACAACGCTCTTCACAAAAATGAGAAGGTCGAACCATCATACAAGGATCAGTCTCCTCCTTTGCGTAGACCTACATTTCAGGCACAGGCCAACAAATCTGTCACTTTTGACCCTAGCCCTCGCCCTCCCACTCCTCCACTCCCACAGGTGCCTCACGAAGATGTGTCTGTGACTCCCCAATATGTGCCAATTCCGGATGCGGATTCCCTTTCATCAGCATCAGCCGAAGAACACCACCATTCAGTCACTCATCCTACATGCAATATGGCTAAATTTGCCTCCGATACACAGGTACACGATGATGAGTCATTTTTGGAAGCTTGACTTCCGGAGGTGGTAGGTGTCGGCCGTCTCATAGCGACTATCAGTCGTGGTGCACTTACTACCGTAGATTATGCACAAGACCTGGTTCCACATGGTCATGATTTCATTATCTGGACGCATGTAGACCCAGGCAGTAATGTCCATATTGTGATGGATCCAAAACTCCTCCACAATTTTAAGACAACACAAAATAAAATGCTAGGACAGGTCTCTGGCGACAAAAAGGCTGTCATGGGCATTGGTGATTGGCATGTATGCATAGGTGGTCATGAGATCATCTTGCATAATGTACTCTGTATGCCTAACAATCCAACCTGCACCCTTTCCACAGGTGCACTCAAATTACAAGATGGATTCATCTACGCAGCACATGATGCACTGTCACAACTGCATCTAGTTTGTCCTATTGGCATAGATGAAAAATATACACCAGACCTACAAAATCTAAAAAGTATTAATGGTTTGGATTATATATCTTTAATCACTCTTCTGCCACAACGAGAAAAAGCAGATAGCGATGATGAGTATGCACAATATGCGGGTCCACCTCACCCAAATGAACATCCAGATGGTGAAGGTTATATATCTGCTAATGCAGCTTCCATTCACCTTCCTCGCAGGTCTACCAGAAACAGACGAATCCCCCTCAAATTCCGAGACCACAACATGTCAGCCTCCCATCTTCCTCGCCTGCACACACCACCATCCATTATTCAAGTACCAACAACATCATCACAAACGCAAGATAATTCATCCATTAATTCTCCTTACTTGACCAACCCACTTCCGCTTGTACCTTCGTCATTCGAACCTCCTCTCACACCTTCTTCATTTCCGTCTTCGCCCTCATCTCCTCCACCATCACCATCATTCCCCCATTCTACATCTTTGATCCCTCCAACATCTGTCACCAATCCTCATTCATCTACTATTCACATAAATAGTTTGTTAGCTCATCTGAAATTCGGATGCAGAAATGTGAGGAACATCATACACATGAAAAATCATAAATCCCTTCTCAACTTACCTTCCAACATCACGGACTTACCACACCCTTGCCCAATTTGTCTCAAATGTAAACTCACCCGTCTTCCACGCAATCCTCCTCTACCAACCAACAACCTACGCCCAGGCCAAATGCTCCAACTTGACTTCGCGTTTATGAATGAGAAAAGTGTTAGAGGATTCACATCTTACCTGTCATGTGACTGCGTCAAAACGAAGTATTCATTTCGTTTTTGTACCAGACACAAAAGAGCTCCTATTGACATCTTGCGCTGGATCTTTATTACCCTTCGCCAACAAAAGAGGGAGGTAAACTATGTCCGTTTTGACGAAGGAGGAGAGTTAGCTAGATCATATGAAGTTAATAAAATGCTTGTGGAGGAGTTTCAAATAGTTATGCAAACAACAGGAGGATACTCTTCACACTTAAATGGCATCACAGAAAGAGGCCATCGAACCGATGCAGACAGTGTTCGATCAAGTCTGTATGCAGCAGGTCTCCCAGACAAATATTGGTGTTTTGCTCTTCTTCATAGCAACTACATCAACAGGAGATGGTGCAGATATCCACAAACAACAACACCATATGAACATTGGACAGGTACCAAACCATCATACAATAAACTTCACATATTTGGATCAACCATTTATGTTCATGCATCACAAGCAAAGAAGTTGGATCCGAAAGCAGTCACAGGCATATTTTTAGGATACGGGGCATCGACAGCAGTCCTCTACTATCTTGACGCCCATCAACACACCATTAAGCGAGCTCACCATGCAAAAATCGATTCAACACAAATCGGCGCCAGGGACGATAACCCAGGTTCAAAAATGATACAGGCATCATATCAACAAGCTTCTATGACGCTCCCAACGATGTCACTCACCTTGACCACTATTCCATCACCCTTCTCCTATCAAACACTGTTCTCATACACAGTATCCATTCCTCCCACAGGCCCATTAGGACTCAATCTTGAGGATGATAAAATATTCGGCCTCCCCATTATCAATGAAATGGCACAAGACAGCGTTTTTCGACTAGGTTGCAAGAAGACCCTTCATAAAAATGCCTGGATAGTCGGCATTCACCACGAAGAACCCATAACCGTCGCTAGATTTCTCGAATATATTGCTTTCTTGCGTGAACACAAAATCTTCGATTTTCAAATGACACTCTGTAAGAGAGTCGATCCTTCAGCAACAAATTATCAAGTCTACCGTTCGTACTTTGACAATTTTAGGCCTGTCACATCGAAAGCAACAGTAATCATACCGGAAACCAAGTATGCGTGTCAGGTACCATACAAACCCCCTACTCCCAAAACTTGGCATGACGTAATCCAAGGAGACTTCAAGGATATATGGTACAAGGCCGTTTTTGAAAGATATGACAAAAACAACAATGTGGGACTCCTATCAATCCCAGTCCCGGCAACGGAAGTACCATCTGATACCATAATTCTGCGCGCGGTATCCGCGTTTAAAATAAAGAAAACGGCACATGCAAACATATACGACTTCTACTTCCGCATGTGTGCCGATGGCTCTAAACAAATCAAAGGCCTCCATTTTAATGAAAGCCATAGTCCTACACCAGCGATATGGGCAATTTTGACGTGTACATGTATAGCGGCGGCTTTTTCACTTACCGCATACACGATTGACATTGACAACGCCTTCCAAAATACCCCGAGGTACCCCACCAAGCATATGATTCCAATATTTATCACATGTCCACCACTGTACCTTCACTGGTTTAAAAGTAGATTCCCAAATTTCAAATTTAATTCTACAACTAAATATGTTCTTCAATGTTTTATGAACATGCAGGGACTTCGAACAGCCGGTCGAGATTTTCACAACCTCCTTAAAGCCATCCTTGCTGATCTACACATTCATCCAACATCAGTAGACAACGGAGTTTTTGTATTTTTATATAAAAATTCTTTAGTGTTATTAGCCATATCAACAGATGACATCCTCATTTTCACAAAACACGAAGAATTTTTCTATCAAGTAAAAGCAAAATTGAATGCAGCATTCGGAGTTACCTCCCAACAAGGAAATGTGATACATTATCTCAATTATCAAATTTTACAATCTAAAGAGGCGATAAGTATTGATCAAACGCTATTTATTTTAGACATTGTTAATAATTATATCCCCTCCCATGTAAAATGCCCAAAAACAGACACTCCTCTCCGTACAGATAGGCAATTTGATAAAGAGATCCTTGATTCGTAATAAACAGTAGAATAAAATGTAGTCTAATGTTTGACCTTTCAGCTTCGTTGCTGTCTTGCGCGACAGAGTTCGAAGGTGTTACGTTGAGAGTTCGATGCTGTTGATAATCAAACTATTGAAAACGTAAAAAAGGTTTAGTTTTAGAAAAGTGAATTCGATTGAAGATCGAACTTCACTATACTTATTATGCTAAACAAGTAGTATTGCGTAGACTTGTACGTGCATATATGCGCACTATAAGGTCTACTAAATACAGACAAATAATGACAGCCTTCCACGAGGAACTATATATGTACGTGATTAAGTACATAATTCACAATGTACGTGATTAAGTACATAATTCACAATGTACGTGATTAAGTACATAATTCACAAATTCGACTCCAGCAACCCCGAAAGAACTCAAACAACTCAGCATTGAATACAAAGGTGATTATCGCACGATATTTGGTCAATTATGCCACATTATGAAGGCGTCAAGACCGGACATTTCGAATGCGAT
>Ga0209092_10004000_pt1 | contig 12480 bp, 19 predicted proteins | sample FraStrMetagenome_FD_187446 | JGI IMG/M metagenome (GOLD analysis project Ga0209092, IMG submission 187446) | Marine eukaryotic phytoplankton communities from Arctic Ocean - Fram Strait ARC3M Metagenome (SPAdes) (version 2) | ecosystem: Environmental > Aquatic > Marine > Oceanic | place: Fram... | reverse complement strand
ATCTAATATGCTGCTTCCACCAGTTGCAGTGTAATCAATTTTAGTATCACTTGCACCTGTTGCTGTTTCAATGTCAGCTGTGTTGCTGGCACCTGTTTGTGTGACATCAATATCAGTGTTACTACCAATAATGGTACTTGCTGTAGTGCTACTACCAACAGTGTTTCCTGAACCTGTTTGAGTAATATCGATTGTTGTTGTTGAACCAGCCTGATCGATATAAACATCACTGGCCCACGCTGCTGTTGCCCCAAGCAGTGAGACTAGCAATGCTAGACTAATTTTGTTTATTCTGTTTGACATAATTGCCCCCTTAAAAGTATAGAACCCTTATTCCTATACTTTAGTATTTAACCCCAAGGTGTAAATAATTTTACACCTAGTTAATTCATCTTGGTCTACATAAGTTATCAGCATTACAATTCAGCCTTGAATCAGGCCATTTTTCTAATGCTTTTTTTAGCTGCAACGGACGTATTTCAGGTATATTCATTGGAACTACTGCTGTTTTAAATTTCCAAAGATCTCTTTTCTCGCCTGCTTTAATTAACTCTACTACTGCTTGTTCAATTGCTACTCTTACTGCATAGTTTACAGGCTCGTTGATAGTATGCCCTGCTTCTGCTTCAAATGAACTTGTGCCCATGTCAAAGAACTTAAACACCCCCATACTTGATCCTGTACTAATAATAGTCTTAGTTACTGATGTACTTAACAAAACTTCGCCTGTTTGTGTACTAGTCATACGCATTGTAATAGTAACTACATCCTGTCGATACTGTGTGCTAGGACCTACTCCTAAGTATCTAACACCTGCGCCTCCAGTTAGTACATTACTATCATATCCTATAATACCGCCTTCTATTAGTACTCCAGCAAACAACATAGGTTTTAACACACGATCGTCGCCTACACTTTCTCTTGCTTGACGGATAATTTGACGTTCTTTTGTTAGATTGTCTAAGCCTACACGCTCTACTACTTGAAACCATTTGCCACCGCCGACTTCCTGCAGAGCCTTGATTAACCAAACTTCTGAGCCCTGTGTAACAGCCGTACTAATGTTAGCCATCTTATCACTAGGCTTGCGTTGCCCTGTCTTATCTGTAAATCCATATACTGCTGCTACTAGCTTGCCTGTTGCTGGTGCTGGCATGTTGTGAAACTCTGTATTTTTGTTTTCAACTAGTACCGGCGCTTCGGCTTCTGGTATATTGACTACACTTGCGCAGCCACTTAAAAACACCATTGCTAGTACTGCTGCCAAAAGTTTCATCATTAGAATGCAAATTCCCCAACTGGCACATCAAACTCGGCAACTACATCGCCGTTGCTGTCTGTTATAACAACATAGATTCTAGCATCAGTGCCACGCTTCCATTTAACTGTATCACCAAATGGTGTTTCACTTTCGTACCAAGTATCGTCCGCAATAGTTGCGCCTTCGCCAAACATATTATCTGCAATCTGCTTTGATAGTGTGGCGTAGATACGTGACTCTAAATTGTTCTTAAACTTATAAGCGTTGGTTGACTTTAGATCACGCTCTGCTTTGTCGATAGCAGCTTGCTTCTCATCTTTAAGTTCTTTCTTACGATTAGCTTCTAACTGTTCTATTGTAAGTACATGACTACTATAGCCAACACCACTGAATGCCGGACTATTAAAATTAAATGTCAGGTCGCTTGCGCTTACTGATGTCGCTGTTATAAATAGAACTATAATATATATTAAATATCGCATATAAACACCTTCCATATGTATTTATGTGCAATCTAGGGAAACGATTAAAACATGTTAAAAATTACCACAGAATCAAAAGACTCGCAAGAACAACGTATAAACGAACAACAATATTTCTTTGATATGTTTGAGGAGATGTGGGGGTCGCATGGAGAAATATTGCCTGAAGATGTACAATATAGTTTGTGTGCAGAATTAGAAGCATTAGAACGTGAACGCATTGTTAATGCACTTAAATTAACATGTGGTAATCAGACTAAGGCAGCGCAAATCCTAGATGTAGGACGCACTGCCTTAATTGCTAAAATGAAAAAGTATAATATTACTTAATCTGTTACACTAAAACTTAGTTTTGCTTTACCTGGTTCTGTAGAACTTGACTTGCTGTATAATGTAATTTTGCCAGTGGCAAGTTCTTTGTTAGGCCATAATACATCAAACCCAAGTTGTGTTCCGTTAGGCCTTGCAAAAATTTGTATAAAGTTATGTTGCAATATTTCTCTAGCTAACGGTTCAAAGGTCGGCATTGCATTTTTCTCATTCACTGCTTCTAGTACTGCTTTATTATAAGCATAGTGTACCATACCACCCGGAGTTGCTCTGTCGTTTACTCTGCCTACGTTAAGATATGCATCAATTAATTTAACAAACTTAGGCTCTAATACTTTTGTATAATCAGCTTTAGTGTACTGTTTACCATTCATTAATAGTTTTAATTCGGCAATCGTTTCATCGCTAACAATACCAATATCTTTAACTACTTCAGGTACAGATTCTGGTGCAGTTTCCATGATTGCGTTCATCCCTAAAAACGGTTGACTAATAGCATTTGCATTTTGGAGAATTTCAATTAGTTTAATGTCTGCTTCGTACTCAGGTGTTCTTAGGTTTTTTGGAATTTTTAATCCGTTCAAGCTCGGCGGAGCGCCTTTCTTACCACCTTTAGAACTAATAAGAATCATGTTACCAGTTTCTGTATTTTGAAAATAACCTTCACTATCTCCCAATGGATTATTTGACTCTGGCGGAAAATAAATTTGTACTTTTGACAAATCATCAACACCTAAATGATTAAACCAGGCGTCGCGAGTAGGAAAGTTTGCAATACCTTTAATAAGTGCAAGTACTCCTAAATATTCTCCAGCATAATCTCTAATTGCTGGTTGAAACGGTTTAGGTAATGATTTAAACTCTGGCAAAGTGCCGGATGATATTGATTCAGCCATTTTGATAATTTCTTGGCCAATTTCGCTATCTTTCAAAACAGGATTTGATATTACTTCATCAAATACTTGTGTAGCATTAAATTTTTCATCTTTAAAAATTTGACTAGGTTTTACAATGTGTACTTCTTTTGTTGCTGATGATGTTACAGCGTTTGCTTCTCGTCCAGCACCCAAGTTAATAATCTGAGGACTTTTATACAGCTGGTTTGCTTTAATTGACATAACTTCTTCAGTACCTAACATACCTTCGCCATTTAATAGCTGTGTGTTTGATGTAATTTTTTGTCCTTTATTGACAATAAATGTGCCGTCAGTGCCCTGGGCACCTAAGGCAAAAGTTTGTCCAGCAGCAATTAAAGAATTAACTGTGTCAAAATATTTCATATCACTTTGTTTCTTAAACAAAGTTGATTCTACTAATTTAATTTCATTATACCGCATAAGAGATCCTTGTTTCTTTTAACTATTTATCTTAGGAAACAACATATCGGTACAGAACTTATCTACGTCTGCTTCGTCTAGTCCTAATGATTTCATTGTGCGAGGAGTGTGTGGGTTCTGTTGCTGATTGTGACAGTAATAGTTCTGTGCGCCAATAACCATTTCGCTATTGCCGCAGCCAGTAAACTCGCCTATCTCATCAAAGTATGCACGTAGATTGCCTAATGCTAATTCTATAATAGCAGTTGCTTCTTCTTCTGTGCTTACATTGCCGGCTGCAAGCATTTTATCTGTAAAGATGTTAGTTGCCCATTCTGGTAACTGTCGTTGCTTCTTAGGAATAAAGTCTGCAACACTTTCTTTGTATCCGTCAATCATAGGATTATCGTGATCGCTGCTAGGACTAAAGTCGTGGAACGCACCTGTCATTTTGTTCTTGCCTGCAATAACATCAAAGCCGTATATTGGTCCATCGTTATTTGTTACAGGAAATACGCATACATGCATCATCCATAGACCTTTGCTCTCACGTGCATCTACAACATCTATGTGCGCTCTACGTACATGATCATTGCGCCACACACGATTTACCCATGTGTCACTATTAAAGTGTGCTAAGCCGGGCTCGTTGTATTCAGTAGCACGTTCGTCAAAGATTTTAATAATGTCATGATGACATTCAATCAGTTTGTTCCAGATAATGCTCAATGTCTAACTCCATAAGTTCTTTAAATAGATTTGCAGCTGACTCAAACACATACTTTGTTTCGTCTGCCATAGCGTCTGTTGTTTTTGCCTTAATAGCAGCCTTGAGTGCATCAGTATCACCTTCGAATTGGTACATAGTGCCTGAACCCGGTGCCTTACGTGCAATCATTTGGCCACCACTTAGGTCTCCACTATGTAAGGTATAAATGTGTGCCATTAGTTTTTCTGGGTCATGCATAATAGTACGCATATGTTGAATATATTCTTCAGTACTAGATACTATTACAGGAACTTCGTCTTCAGACCAAAGTTCTAAGAAATCTTGTTCAATCTTCATCTTACGTCTAATATTTGGTAAGTCGTCAAGTAATCCGTTTAACGAAGCCATTGCTTCTAGTAAGTCATATTTTTTATGTTGATTCCATAGATACGTTGCGTATAGTTTTGGATTAATCTTGCCACTCATTAGTACTTTTACAAAGCTCTGGCGCTCTGCATTACTGTGGTGGTCTTGTGTTAATTCTTTTAAGTTGCTCATTCTTGCTCCAATCTAAATTGCAAAGGGAAGCCATTATCTCTTGATAGCGTAACGGACTCTACACTTTTTTGTTCAGCAATCTCATATGTATATACGCCTGCCACTGCACTACCTGTTTCATGAACGGTTAGCATTAATTGCTGCGCTGTTGTTTCTGAATGTTTAAAAATATCTACTAAAATGCCTACTACCCAATCCATAGGTGTCGAATTGTCGTTAAGTAACACTACTTTATATTTTTGTGGAATTGTGGTTGTTTGTTTGATCTTTTCATCAATTTTTACATCATCAATAATTTCTGTAGTCATTGTTTGCTCCTAATAGAAGGGGGAGATATTTCACTCCCCCTAGACTTGTTACATGCCGCTAATTGTAAGACCATCATTGATCTTAATTGTTTTAGGCTTTAGTGCTTCAGGCACTTCACGTTTTAGGTGTACGTTAAGCATACCTAAGTCTAGTGTAGCTTCGACCACATTAACATGGTCAGCAAGTGTAAACTCTCTACGGAAATTACGTCCGCCAATACCTTTGTGTAGGTAGTTGACATCTTCATCTCCTTTAGGAGCAGTACCTTCAATCTTTAATTGATCACCGTCTTTGGTAATACTAAGATTGTCCATACCAAAGCCAGCCACAGCGACTGAGATCATAAACTCGTCTTCGTTGACTTGTGCGATGTTGTATGGGGGATACCCATTTCCGTTTGGACTATTTGCAAACTGTGTGTTCATTTGTTCAAATAATCTATCAAAGCCTACTGTGGCTCTGTGAAAGTGTGGTAGGTCTAGTGTTTGTAGTCTTGTCATTTTGTTTTCTCCTTTTAAAAGCAAGATTAAGTGTGAGACCCTTTACGGCATCTCACATTTATTTATCATTTGCCTGCGTACACTGCATTAAATTGCTGAGTACAACGGACAAACGTTGTGCATTTACTAAGTTGCTTGAGCTTCATAGCGCCTGCGTATGTACAAGTTGATCGGATACCTCCGAGCAAGTCTTGTATTGTTCGTGCTACTTCTCCGCGATACGGAACAAGTACTTCACGACCTTCTGATGAACGATAGTCTTTGAGTCCACCAAAATGTTTTGTGTTTGCTGCATCACTACTCATACCGTAGAACTGCACAAACTGCTTTTTTTCTATTACACTAGTTTCGTCATTGTCAATTTCATCTGTAATATAGCGTTTAGTAATTACTTCGCCACCACCTTCATCGTGTCCGGCAAGCATACCACCCAGCATTACAAAGTCAGCCCCGCCAGCAAATGCTTTAGCTACATCTCCAGGACAAGTGCAGCCGCCATCGGCAATGATATGACCTCCAAGACCATGCGCAGCATCTGCACATTCGATGACAGCGGACAGTTGAGGATAACCAACACCTGTCTGTATGCGAGTAGTGCATACACTACCAGGCCCAATACCCACTTTAACAATATCTGCTCCTGCAAGAATCAACTCCTCCGTCATTTCACCAGTAACTACGTTACCTGCGATGATTACAATATTTGGAAACGCACTACGTACTTTCTTAACATGTTCTGCAAAGTGATCACTATACCCATTTGCAATATCCATGCATACGTATTTTAAAGCATCACCAACTGTAGTAACTACTGCTGACAGTTTGTCAAAGTCTTCCCAACTTGTACCGATGCTCATAGCAACGTTTTCTGTTCGCTCTTTGATACCTTCAGCAAAGTAAAGCGAAATTTCGTCTTGACTGTATGTTTTAACAAGACAAGTAAAGATATTACCTTCTGCAAGTTTATCTGCCATTTCAAATGTACCAACACCATCCATGTTACTTGCCATAATAGGCACACCTTCGTACTCTGCTTTACTGTTTCTAAATTTAAACTTACGGTCGAGTCGTACTTGGCTACGACTTTTAAGAGTACTGCGTTTAGGACGAATTAATACGTCCTTATAGTCTAGTTTAACATCTTGATCAATCCGCATAAGTTATCTCGCTCGCTTACGTGGAGTTCCTAATTCTTCTTTAGATACCTTCTTAAGCCATCGTGCTCTTCCTGCTTTTTTTGCTTTTGCACGTTTAACACTAGGCTTAACAAATTCTTGCCGATCACGGACTTCTTGGATAATGCCTGCTTCTTGTACTTTCTTTTTGAAACGGCGCAATGCACCATTGATGTCGTCATTGCGTACTTCTACTCTAAGACCGTCTGTCTTAGGGTTTGATGGTTTAAAATTATTCTTTTTCAATTGTACCTCCTACGATACTGTCTAAGTTATATATTCTGTTTGGACTTATCTTATTATACCACATTTGTTCCCCATTTGTCAACCAATAAGTGTTTGTATTGGCAATAAAATATGAAGCTAGCGATGCGATACTACTAGGGCAGTTATCGATATCTAAGATAACGCAATCTGCCTGTTTAGCTAGACCTAACAACCAATCAGGATCATGCTCGTCATGTTCTACTTCATACAGGTAGACATTTAGAGCGCGAGCATCTTCTGATATTATATTGTTAAATTGTTCTTTTACTGTAGTGCTTGGATAGATTAGTAAAAAGCTGTGATTGTTATTATACAACCTATCTGGGGGAGTTATTAAGTTTAATTTAGTCAATCATCACCTATTGGTTTCCATTTTGTATTGCTACTTTGTTCTTCGTTCTGTATATATCCAGTTTTTGTATTATTTTCTGTCAAATCTGGCTTAGTTAAATACTCTTCCCAGGGCAATGTATCTATTATACCGTGTAAGTATTTTAGCTTTTGATCTTTTAAAGTTTCGTTTGGATTTTCATCCTTCCAACGTTGTTTTGCATCGTCCCATTTTGGCTCATCTAATTGTTGTTCAGTATACTTTTGCACTACGGGAGGTAGTATTTCTTCAGGATAGAACATTCTATTAGCTGTATCTGGAATATCTTTTTTATTTGATTCTTCCGATGATTCTATTCTTTTTTTTTGAGGTTCTTCTTTAGCAAACTCGTTGTCTATTGTTTCTTGATCAATGTCTTCGTATTTAGGCACTTCAAGTACAGGTTCAAATGTATCTTCAACATCTGGAGGTACAATATCATCAAGTGTAAATCCAGGATTGTCAACTATGCGTTGTGCTCTTGCTCGTTCAAATTCTTGTTGTTCAAGCCGAAGACGTTCACCGTCGTCATCGTTGAGATCTTCTCTACGGAATTGAAAGGTATACTGTGCTGCCAACAATAATAGTACTGCCAGTGGATCAAACACAAAGATGATAACAATAATTACCCACTTCACTGCTTCTTCGAGCATATTATTATCTGCTGTTTCGCCATATACAAATTCAGCAATGTATTTGATTGGGCCTACTTCTGCTTCTAGTTTGCGATATTCTGCTTCTAGTGCAATACGTTCTTCTGTTAGTATATCAATTTCTGTGTTAGCTTCTCTAATACGTTCTTGTTGTGCATCAATATCTGCTTCTAGTTGGTTAGCGTTACCTACATCACCTAGTTGGCTTTGTAGTCTATTGATTAGTCCTTGCGATTGTGCCACTTGCTGTTCAGCACTAGTACGTAGTCGTTGTATTTCATCTCTTGCTGTAGTAATGATAGGGGATTCAGTTTGACGCACTTCGTCAATCTTGCCTAGCATTGTAAGCTCACGTTCTTTAAGCGCAGGTATTTGCACTTCACGTATGTCTTTAACTACGTCTGCTAAACGCACACGTTCTGCGTCTACTGTAGATGTTGCATCTTTGCGTACTGTTGCTACTTCGCCTTGTATTTGCGTTATACGGTCGCGTTGTGCCGCTACCCATGCCACTAATGCCCTACGTGTGTTCCCGCCAAATGCACCGTCACTGCTTACGCCTATGATAGCTTGTCCAGCACGTATTTGATCTTTCTCACTACTTTGTAGTTGATTAGTAACACGAATGATCTCTGCTTCTAATCCTGAAATTTGTGCTAGTAACGGCTCTACTCCACTACTGTCTGCACTTAGGCTAGCAATCTTTGTTTCGTATTCTTTAGCACTTGTTTCTAAACGTAGTATCTCTGCTGTGATACTTGTAAGTTGATCTTCATAAGGCTTGGTACGATTAGTATCAGTTGCTCTTGCATCAGCAATAGTTTGATTTTGTTGTGTAATGGCTGGATTGATACGTTCAAACGCTCGATCAATTCGATCTTGCTCTTTGTCAATCTGTAATTGTATAGTTGCATCTGCCCCAGTGTCACTATTTTCTAGTTGTCCAATACGTGTGTTAGCACGAGTAACAATAGCGTTCTGTCTATCAATTTCGCTTATAATGCTTTCTACTCTAGCAATACTTTCTTCGCTTGCACTTGTTTGTTCAATGTGTGCTTTTGATAGGAAGCCAAAGATCCCCATACTTGTAATAAACATGAGTACAATAACTGCTGTAACTAAGTATGTCTTAATCCACCAAGTAGCTCGTTCCCAGTATTTGTGTAACCAAACTGCTGTAACAAGTTTAGCAATTTCAAGAGTGCCACCCATAATCATAATGGGAAGCGCCGCGGCAGCAAAGATGGCCATGAGGCCTGCTACCGAATAGTATATTGCAACAGCACTAATAGCTAATGCTGTGATTAAAGTAAGTATTCCAAATATCATCGTATTGTATTTATCGTGTTTTTGTTGCATAGTTATACTACCTTTTATTGAAACGACCAGCGTTTAGTGCTTCCGTTGTAGCATGCAGTTTCCTGCCAATTCTTTTGTTTATTACGATACATCATTGTATTAAACATATAATGACATCCTGTTGCATCAATTTGCACTAGTTTTACAATACCAATTGCAGTGCCGGGAACTTCCCAAGTACATTGTTCGCCTACTTGCATACTGCGTAATGCAAAAGATGTACATCGTGTATACTCAGCTTGCGCAACTTTTGGCACTGTATAATAGTTCTTCTTAATAGCATTAAAGCCTAGGTCGTATGCACTTTGGTTAGGTTGATACTGTGTAGCTACACTAAAATTAGTGCTGTTACTAGCACAGGCTGATAGCATACTAATTGAAAGTAGGATAAGCAAAAGTCTCATTTACTGGTCTCCAATTTGTACGACCGCGGTGGTCTGTAAACTTACAAAGTAATGTTTCACCTGCTTTAGGATCGCCTCGATTAGTATCTAGTGGACGACTAATACGGCAGTCACTAGCAACACCTATGTCTTTAACTACATGCTCGACTCTAGGCTTATCAGTACATTCGGTCAATCCTTCACTTGCTACATTGTCACCGTTTGTTTTAATTGTAGTTGTTTGATAACAATACTGTGCGTTGTCATGATAAGTGTATTGAGGTGTTGAGGAGCAGGCTGCTAATACTAGCACTGCTCCTAACAATAAGATGATCTTAGTCATTGTAGGGCAACCGTGTTTCGGTTGTATTAGTTGATTCTTGTAAGAATCCGTTAGCAGGACCTGTTCCTGTTTTAGCTTCTTGAACAAGTGCATCAAAGATCTCTTTGTTCATTCTAAGTTTAACAAACGTATACATTTTGCCTTGATACTTAAACGTACCAGTCTCTTTTGCAATATGTTCACGGATTGTTGTATTCTTTACAACATACTGTATACGAGTCAATGTCTGACGTGACTCAGTACCGTTGTTATCTTTAAACTCCATAGTAGTTTCGCTGTTTACTTGTGAGTTTATTCGCTTTGCAAAGTTGTTCATTGCAATTGCATACATTTGCTCTTCGGCTGCTTGTTGGAAAATACTTTCTCCTGCACCGCATGCAAATGCGTATTCTTGTTTCCACCAAAAGTACCCTGATGCACCTGACTCTACACAATTTGAATACCATTTAGGTTGTGCATATTCATCACGTTCTGGGATATTTGTCATTCCTGAACATGCGCCTAGTACTAGTGTTGCCGCTAGTATTGATGCTGTCTTAATGCCTTTGTTCATTGCCTTTACTCCATTGTTATTTCTATGTTTATGTTTAACTATTTTAGTTTAACACCGAAGTTCTATACTGTCAACCTTTTATTCCCAACGATAGAAAATATGTGCCCCAATGCGTCCAACTAGTGCAAAGTCTCTTGCCCACACAGGTGATACATATGTTGCATGATAGTGAGTGGCGCCTTCTGTGATGCCACGAGCATCTTTATGTATAATCATGTTGTATGCAATCTGTTGTGCTTCTACCCATGCATCCATGTTAGTAGGCCAATCGCTTCTACCATCACAGTACCAGCTGAACTGGCACTTGTTACGTTTCATTTGTCCATTTGCATGTTGTTTACCTTGTTGTACTACTCCGCAAATTGTGTTTGGATAGTAAGTATGGTTGACTCTATTCAGTACTACATCAGCAACAGCCATTCGATCTGCACGATTACTCGAACGTGATTCGTAATAGATGTTTAGTGCCATACACCACATCTCAGGTTTGTCTTCTGCTGTAAATAAACCTCTAGCTTCTGTTGTAGATGCGTTGCTAAGTGTAGCTACTAGCATAAAAAATGCTGGAATAAGATATTTCATGTTCTGCCTTTTATTTGTTTTTGCGGGCTCGTCGTGCCTTAGCATATTCATTTTCTATTTTAGTAGCAATAGTGTTTTTTACTGCCTTGCGTTTAGCACGAGCTACTTCACTTTTGCGCAAACGTTCTGCTCCCGCTTTTTCTACTGTTACTTGTGTTTCTTCAATCATATCTACGTCCTTCATATAATCACCTGCTGTTGTAAATTTCATATCGTTCATCGACGCATCCTCGCAATTTCAGTTGCTCGTTTCGATCCCGTCTTATCGTCATCATCTGCAAAAATAGGAACCATATTACTTTTGTGCATTGTAGCAATACCAATTAACTTACGCTCTCCTGTATATTGCAATGTTTCTTTTACTAAGCCAACACCAACTCCATCGCCTACGCTAGGATAATGTTTCGTATCACGTATAGGAAGTTCGTATGTCCATTCTTTAGGTTTCCTTGCTTTAGTTTTAGGCTTATACATACCACGTACATACAAGTCGTAATCTTCTAAAGACATCATTTGATCGTGAGCATGTATACGCTTCATACTTTTATTGTATTCGCGATGCTGTTGTTCAAATTGAAGTTGTTGATTCTTAGTGCGCTTAGACTGCTTGCGCTTCTTATAAGATGTTGTTGTTAGGCCTGGGCCCACCATTGACATTGTCATAAAATAGTCCTGCTATTGTTTCAACTGTATATACAGTATAACAGGACTACTTTAGTATGTCAACCTTTACTTTGCCATTTTAGCAACGGCTTTGTCGTAGTCTTCTTGGCTTACTACACCTTCGGTAAGTAAACGTGTTCTGTTTACCATATGTGCAGCTTGTGTATCTTCTTTTGATCCACCGAAGTAAGGAACGCAATGTCCTTCAGCTTCCATAATCTCTGTGACTTTTTTCATTTCGCCGTTGTAATTTACCTTAAAGTCTCCTAAGACACGTCCGAACTTGCCTTTCATATCTTCGCCTTTGCGGTCTTCAGTAGTAATAAGTTTACCACCGTCCTTCATAAGCTCTTTCAAACGTGCTTTAGCGGCTTCACCAAACAAGTCTTCTACTTTGTCTCTTGTGCGTGACTCAGGCGTATCAATGCCCATGATACGAACACGCTCGTCTGTTAGTGTTACACCAAATCCTAGATCAATATCTACGTCTACTGTGTCGCCGTCTACTACTTTAATGACTTTTACATCATATTCATTATGTTGCATTTTAGTGCCCTCGTTTTTTTAAGATGTCTTTCATAACATCAGTTGCTGTATTAGTAAAGCATCTCGGTGCTACACTGTGTATAATTAAAGCAGGCACTAATAATTGCAATTTTATTGCTGT
>Ga0209092_10003997_pt1 | contig 12489 bp, 7 predicted proteins | sample FraStrMetagenome_FD_187446 | JGI IMG/M metagenome (GOLD analysis project Ga0209092, IMG submission 187446) | Marine eukaryotic phytoplankton communities from Arctic Ocean - Fram Strait ARC3M Metagenome (SPAdes) (version 2) | ecosystem: Environmental > Aquatic > Marine > Oceanic | place: Fram... | reverse complement strand
ATCATCAGAAGAATATGCATCCGCCTCGATTCAATCTTGTTGCAAACTTTCTCATTCTTGACCACACTACTGACCCGACCAGGGCGATTGAACTCATCTCAACCCAATATTGAACCGACTATGCATGTTCGTTTATTGAGCTTTATTCCGTTTCTTACATTTAATGCGCTAAGAAATGTGCAATATTCTTTTGCTTTTACGTCGTCGAGCTCATCACTCTCAATCAATTTGCACAAACACATAAATCTGGCACAAAGAAGGCATCATTACAATACAAATGCATCATTTCAAAAATGGAATGGGAAAAATGTGCTTTCCATGTCTGATGGGGATGAAAGTGAAGCCGCATTAGACAAATACTTATCGAACGGAAATCTGAAAAAGTCGAATGATTACCTACGAAAAAATCCAGAAACAAGTATGGATAAATCGCGATTCATATCTATATTTCAATCCATAGAAAAGAGAACTAGAGATGCTGAAGAAATTCTTCTTGAAGAGCAACGTTTACAGCAAACCCTGACACAGGGTGAAATTGCTATTGAATATCCAACCACATCCCCAGCACGATCTGAAATGACAGATGTATATTATACACTAAAACATTTAAAACATTTAAAGTTGTTTGGTGCTGCTGGAAATGGCAATTATCCAGCAGCTGGTAGTAAAACTATTTCTCAACCAGTTTTAGAGAAAGTTACAGAATTAAGCATGAGTTCTCTTACTCCCAAACCAACGAATACACTCCTAATTGCAGGAATCGTTGCTGCATTGTTGGAGGGTATCATAAGTCTTGTGACGGGTATCAACTACAATGTTTTCGTTTTTGGAACTATACTTCTGGCAATTGTTGATAATGTTGTGATTAATGGGGCACTCTTCGAAAGTGCACAGCGACTTCTAATGCCAGAATATACAAAAAAAGTATGTCGTCATGAAGCTGGACATTTCTTAATTGCGTACTTACTCGGATGTCCTGTAGAAGGATGTGTTTTGAATACATGGCAGGCACTGAGTGACTCACGTTTTGGTGGAAGACGTACAGGAGTCTCTGCAGGTACATCTTTCTTTGATGAGGAGCTTTCGAATCAAATTAATGGGAAAATGCCTCTTTCAAGATCTACAATAGATCGCTACACTGCTATCGTCATGAGTGGAATTGCCGCAGAAGCAATAAATTACGGTGGTGCTGATGGTGGAGCAAGCGATGAAATGGCCTTGATTCGATTCTTGAGTGAAATAAGTCCTCGTGGGGGTGGAGCAATGGCTTGGAATGCAGAAAAGATACGAAGTCAAGCCCGGTGGGGAGCTATGCAGGCTGTTTTACTGTTGAAACACTATAGGTCTAGTTATGAGGCACTTGTAGAGGTTTTAGAGTCCGGGGGTGACTTAGGGGAATGTATATGGGCTATTGAGCAGGCTGCTATGAATGACGAAAGTACTACTATCTTAAACGAACCGCAGGGGGTGATTGTTGAGAAGGGATTGATCGGGGAATGGGTTCAAGATTCTGACATTATCAAAGAAGCAGTATTCGCACAGCAAATAAGACAAAACTCAGGTAGTAGGTTGGACTCGACTACTTCTCAAATTTCATCAGTGAATCGAGTCCCAAATGTAAAAGAAGAAAATATGAGTCTCGAAGAATCTGAAGAGTTTTTGAAATCATCTTATCAAGAAATGGAAGAAAAATTGAGAGAAATTAACTCCAAACTCGATGCGCTAAATGATGAATGAATTAAATTGCGATGATTTTTAAGATGCATATAAAATTTCTACAACAATATTTGATTTGATTTGAATTGAATTGAATTGATACTTGTTTCCATTGCGATTCATGCATGCTAGTCGGCTTTTTTTTTGTTTCTGTTAAGATCAACGCTAGAATAATAGAAATGAATGATTTTTTCAAACATGAACACTAGTTGAAATGTCTTTTTTTTGTCTTTCGTATTATAGCGCAGAGATGTCTCTCATTAAAACATGCCAACCACAAAAGGAACAAAAGATAAATAGAAGCATAAATAAAGTCCACAAATCGGCCCACAATCGGTCAAATTTTACGCACCAAAGAATTTACATAAAGTAATGTGTGAAGACAAGATTTGTAAGTTATGTAATTGCGTTTCGTTGCTCTGAAAACTAAATTGTAAAGCATATTGCTCAAAAAAGAAGTTATATTATTACCCACTCAAAAGATTTCTTTCGCCAACACTGACTAGGTACGACTTGCAACCATAGCTGAGTTTGTATTAATTTCTTATCAATCAGGGACTGTCGCATATTCAATCATTGAAACTTCCATACCATGATGTCCAGTTTTGCATTTTTCAAATCATAAACAACTGATCAACCAGTATTTCTTTTTTATGACAACTATATTAAATAACATTTCTATTTTTTTCTTGAAATATATATTCATGTTGTCGTAGAGCTAAACTAGGACCTCTTTTGTATTCAGTAACCATTTTTTGACCAATTTTTTTCTGGTTCCAATTCTTCCATTTACATGTATGATGTTACTTTTATGTTGCCACATTCCCCTAGGAACTTCATGGAATTGTAGAATGATATTTTTTGCCCATTGGAATATAGATGGTTGATAGTAGTACATTTTGCAGTTGTCCCCACTTTTTTGAAATATCTTTTGAAAATATGTGTCTACCTATTGTGTCTTATTCCATTAATGCTTGACAATTTTATCAAATATTTTTTATTTTAAGTGTAAATTAGACGACCATACAAGTAGAGGGCGTGTAACACACTACATATAATTACAACTCGCCCCCCCCCTATCGCGGGGTGCCGATTATTATTTACTATTTATTATTATATTTGAAACATTTCTTTAGTGATCACTCAATGCGTTCATTTTATCATTTCCAACGTATAATACGGTAGCATAATTTTTTTCTCATCAATAGAGACATCATGGAAACTTCCGAGGCATCCAAACCTGAGCATCCTACATCTTTCTCGAAAAAAAGCGCATTTTTCTTTCGATATGTTACTGTTTTTCGCTTCTTTATTGCAGTTCTCCTACCAATTACAACCCTTCTTCTAACAGGACAAAATCTTTCTCAATTCAATCATAATACTGGATGGAGCTACGCTTTCATTCATCCTGAACATACATTGCGAAATTTAAGAGAAGGTCAATTTTTTCTTGATCATTACAAGAGTCGAAATTCAATAAAAGGAATCAGGTTAGAACAATTTCAGGGTTTACAAAATGCTTACAGAAGTGAAAGAGGATTCTTTCATTTGCCGCCGCTGTCTTTGGTTGTGTTTCAACCATTTTTTCTCTTATCAAAATCTTTGAATTACACACTTTCATCTATTATAAGTGGTGATCAAAATGCAACTCTTTACTCTTCGAATATCATATTCTGTATTCAAGAAGTCTTATTTGGGATTCTTTTCATTCTTATCGATATGAAAGTTGCATATTTACTCATGAACCTTTCTCAAAAACTATGCAATCTGCGTTCGGAGCGTGTTACTTCATCAAATTGCAATTACAAAGGTGATTTTGCAGGGCTTACTTCTATATTTAGACCATTTGAATCCTATGAGAGAGAGATGGAATTACAAATGGATTGTCTCATTCGACCCGAAAATGGATATTTATTTGGAATGCCAACTCTTGGTAATGAACCGTCTTTTGCTCAAAACGAGGACGAAACAAAAAGTAATGGTGCTGATTCGGATGAAAAAAAAGTAGAACAAAAGGAATACATTCAAATGAACAAAACTGAAGCTTCCCTACCAAGTGTATCAATCACACTTCCTTTTTCTTCTATTTCAACTTGTATCTTTTTCGTTTATTATTGCAACCCAATAATAATAGCTTCTTCCATATATTTTCATTCCTTCCAAGGGTTGTTTCACTTTGTATATGTAGCAATACTTCTTCGAGCATATAATGGCAATGCACCTTTGGCAGCACTCCTTCTATCTTTGTGGAATTATTTCGAAGGTCTTTATCCGATGTTACACATGGTATCTGTAATTTTACTTGTTAGCAGAAGGCACAACACGCAAAAATCAGCCATGGGGAGCATTGGATATTTCTGTCTTTGGAGTTTTTTCCTGTTTTATATATCAAATGCATTGATAAAGGATGATTCAAAAGATGGTGCAATTTGGATGGATTGGGTCCATCCCCATAGTCATAATCTTGGATATAATGGTCTACATCCAAGCCTGGGTGTATTGTGGTATTTTTTCATTCAAGTTTTTTTCAGATTTACTGATTTCTTCGTTATTTTATTCAAGGCTATACCATGCGTCTTCCTTGTTCCATTATCGTTGCGCTTATGGCGTTATCCTTTGGAATTGGTACGTCAAGTTTCATACTATTCAATTTGTTTAACTAACTGGCTTTTGTTCTTACAAATTGATTCATTCTTTATGATAATTAGTCTCTATCATTGTCATTCTTGACAAAACTTTTGGGATCTTCTTTGAATCTTCATGATTCTGTATTTGCGTTAATAACGCTTTTATTATCACCCCAAACTATTGCTCGAATGGATTTACAACGTGTGTCTGTCGCTCTTTTGGCCCTAATTGTACCGATATCATTGTTCATAATGGATTCTTGGCTATGGTTGAATACTGGTTCAGGAAATGCAAACTATTTGTATTTCCAATGCTTGGCTTTTACTGCTTTTCTGGGAACAATTTTATTAGAATTTGTATTTGCAAGCGTGAAGAGAGATAAAGCACTAAGACTGACAGAAAAAAATATGAAACTATCAAAATATGAAAAGCATCTTTCTCCGAATACACAATGACAGCAGAATAAAAAGTTCATGTGCGAGTAAACTCTTTTTAACATGACGTAATTGACTGTGATGCTTCCTAAGCACAATACTTTTGATTAACACAGTGGTTTTTTGTCCATTCAGCTTTCATAGCGTTTCTCATACTGTTCGCATTTTTTTCCATAATACCTAATCTGTAAGCTAGAAACAGATTTGGCATTGTCTTTAACTATCAAACCATATTAGTACGAAAAGAATGCCTTCACTTAATCAATTGTCAAAAATGATTTCGATCAAGTATTTTATCGCATAAACAATGTAATTCGAACGAACTCTTTCTACCCATATACATTGGACCGAAAATCAATGAACATTTTTAATTTAGGCTTCATAGAGTTAGTCATGGACTAATACAAAATACTTTATCATAATTTTATTTAGAATAATAAAGATTTCGTCCAATTCCTTTGGAATTACATATTCTAGAAAAAACTGGATAAATCATTCATGACCTGTATACAAGATATATGCTTGAAGCAATCAGCTCATGAAATTGTTGCTAAGTTTCCATTCAGGTTTAAAGTCTCATCCTTTGCATACGTTTAAGAAGTTGTAGAAAACATCCTGGTTCAGATTCATCATCAGGAAGACCTATTAACTTAATTTCTGTTCCAAAAGAAGAAAAGTCAGACTCTTCATCCTTAGCTAAAAGAGTCAAATGGGCCATTCCTAAAATATCAATGGTTGAATTCGTAGTGCTGAATAGACCGTGAACGATTCTTGTTGAGACCATGGTTATTGGTCCACTTGAACTTATGGTCGTGACGTCGTCATCATCAGGAGCAGGACCATTAGTTCCAAAAAAGACAGGCTGATATACATATCCAGTGTTTATATTTGTGAGACTTAGTTCGAAGTTATCCAGGGAAATTCCTTCAAATGGTTCAATGCATATGCGAATTTTGGATCCTGGCTCTGTATACGTCGGTGGTACGTTGAATGCCGCATAATCAGAATCACACTCAAAGACTGATATTTCAAAAGTGAAAGAAACGGTCACTTCTTCTATCACCTGAGATTCTACAGATTGAAGGTGTAGACCTAAAATGTATCCTAAGCTTAGGAAATAAAGTCGTGAGAAGATGTTCATGGTCTTTAACAGTCAAGTTACTTTCTTGTCTCGTGGTTCAACTCAGCCAGATTCAATTTTCTTTGAACTAGTAAATTCATTATCTATATTGATCGCTTAAGTACGTAGAGTAGCACGACCCTACGAAAATATAGATCTAAGTAGATTTGAAACTTTGGAGATGGAAAAAAGACTATACACTTGTAGAAATTATCATTTAAGAGAAATATTTGTGAAAATGAGCTATAATTTTTTTCATTAAAGATGGGACTGCTTACATTAAATCATAAGGACCATAATATATGCTGAAACAAGACCAATATATCTAATTGACTCCCTTTGCATGGTACGACGCATTGATTTATGTCTTGGTTATATTTGTACGCATTTAGTTATTTTTCAAAAGGAATATGCCGTACGCACTCTACGGTATTCCCAAAACTCGCAAGAGTTATGAATTATTAGACAGCCTTAATCGTTACTTAACATTATTATTATTATTATTATTATATTTCATTCCATAACCTATGGAATCTTCTTTTCAACTTTCTCCAGGAAGAAGAAGTGGAAGTATGTTCCTCTAGAGAGGATATTTATTTGCTTTGGAATGTTGATTTTTCGTGCTATAGTTTGTTCTCGTAAGTGGGTTATTCGAACTTCCATGTTGAATATCTCAAATTCTTCTTCATTTTGAGAATAAAAGTAAGAGTTAAATAAAAAGGTACATACTTCTTATTTGGCTTGATGCTTTGCTTACTAAAGGCGCAACAGTGATCTATTTTCGTATGGTTCTTTTGATGAGAAATAAATTGAAGTCTCAACAATCTGTGATTTACAAATAGTGCACAAATAAATGGTATGACTACTTCCTTTATCATTTCATCATAATTATTATTGCTAAGAGCACAAGGATCAGAGAAAGATATTTCGAACGAAATTCAAACAATTTGGAAAGTTGTAAATTAAAGCGTATAATATCAATCGCCAGTTCCGCTCAATAAAAATTATTATTTCGTTTTCTCTTCATGCTGTAACAAATATATGAGATAGTGAAAGTACCTAATATATCAATAGATACATGTTTACAATTTGTTGGTCATGAATTTAACAAGGAATTGACTACAATTATGCTAAATAGCTAGGTTTTACAGCGTCGTATTGTTTCTTCCAGTCACTTCACAAGAAAGTTTCTACATCCTCCATCCACACTATCAAATAAAAGCAAATTATTTGCAGGCTCACCTTTTCCACTCAAAGCCTTAACAACTTCATTCCCAAGGACGCCACCTAAAATTGCACAAACAGGTGATAATTCAAACGATGCCGAATTTGCTACAATCTCCAATGAGTCTTTAGTCATGACTTCCTCATTACATTCTTGCTCAGAGCTTAACCACTTCGATATTCGATTAGAAAAATCTTCTTTACTTTCAGGAAGAGGCCATTTTCCTGTTTCAGAATGATACTGTAGAATAGATCTGTATTCCATGTACACTCTCGGACAGGTTTTATTCCAACGGTCTGAAACGTTTCCAAGTTTAACTGCTAAAATATCTAAAAGCGATAAATAAGGTTTTGTTGCGCAAGGATCTGAAAGTTTGTCTTTCCCAATTTCCCTACGGAAAACATGATTTGGTCCAAGATCCAACATGGCACACCCTTTCATCCCGAAGCAATCCACCAAGATAAATTTATTACCAGCAAGTTTTGTTTGAGCTGCAATACGTGTGGCTTGTTCTAAAGAAATACGAGAAGCGATTACTATTTGAAACTCTTGGAAGAAAGAATCTGGAATATCCTCCAACGGTCGTTCTTCTATCAATGGAAGTTTAAGAAGAGGGTTTAATTCGTGCACATGTTGTTGCATTGCTTGGGCAACAGTCATTTTGCGTTTTTTGCTCTGTGGGATAACTTCAGTGGAGTTACGATCACCAGGTGGTAAGAAAAAAGATGGAGTAAAACGAAGAGCGTCTGGATAAGGCCTTCCATCACATATGGCTGCTTGAACTCCGGCGAGGACCAGATTTTTCAAAATTTCTGAGGATACCCCTGTCACATTCACGTACAGAATACTTGCTGAGGATATTTTAGACTGGGCTTCTGCTCCCCACAATCGAATTTGTCTATCATACACATCTGATGCGTCTCTAAGGGGTGCATTCTCTTCCGTGACAGTAGAGGTGGCCATCTTGGCTGTCTGGTTTTGATGGCTTAGAGCGCGTTATGGTACCTAGGAACGTACTGGTATACATGTACAAAAACTAAAAATTTACTCTAAATTGAAAAAACAACAATAATGTGTTTTACATAATTATGATTACAACTAGATGACAGGATATTCATCTGCTGACAACAAAGCCTCCATAAAAAAACGAAAGGGCACATGAAGCAAAATGTTCTAGCATAATTGTTCCAATACGTTTGTTTCACTAAAATATACATGAATTATTAATTATGAGATTAAAATAAATAAAATACCTTTATCAAGATATTGCATTTATTTCCTTTTTCGTTTTTTCTTGGGTTTTTCTTCGTATACAAAAGGTGTGACCTCTTTCTCTGCTTTCATGGCTGCTGCCATTCCGGCACCACTCAAAAACTTTATTAGGAACGGGGCGATATTTAGGAGGGTTAGATAGTCATAATAATTACACATGAAATGGGAAAATGTCGATTTTCTTACCTTCCCAAAATTCTGCTTTCGCATTGGTTTGGCTAGGAGCTGTCTTAGTTTGGATTTTGCTTGTATGGCTTCTTTTGCTCGCATTCTATCACGTTTGTCGCTACCGTTAAGCATAGTATCTTCGAGTAGGTCTTCATCGAGATCAATGCCAGCTTCGTTTGCTGCATCAGTAAACCACTTGTTCTTTTGTTTGACCTGACAAAAGTTATCAAGATTAGCGTTGTAAATGTGAGAAAAAAGAAAAACATATCGTATCTAATCTTTCTCAATGAACTTACTTTTAATTCTGCTTCCTCATACAAAACGATCTTCGTGGCTAGAGAAGTGCGTTCTTGGCAACTTCTTAGCAAATGTCCATCAATTAACGCGTCTTCAAACTTTAATACATCTGTCTCACCCTGGATTGCTCTGCACACACTAATGTGCTTCCGTTCGTCATCTCCAGGAGCAACAAGAGAAATGCTGGAACCGACAGCCTGTTTACCTACACCACGCTGTAAATAAATAGCAAAGTTTATCAGGAATTGTGTTAAATCGAGGGTAAAAAATTATCATAATCAAAACTAATTGAATCATTTTGTCTCAGACAGCCAAGGGGTTTTTCTACACATCTAGCTACTAATCCAGATTGTCAGAAACTCTAGTCCGTATAGAATCATCATAGACAAAATAAACATTTGTTTTATACAACCCATGCCTCTGATTCAACTTACCTGTGAAATATTTAAAAAATATGAAAAGGAGGAAGGACAGTGTCAGAACAAAAATGGAAACAATGGAAAACTAAACGCATTTTTCATCTCAGACAGCCAAGGGGTTTTTCTACACATCTAGCTACTAATCCAGATTGTCAGAAACTCTAGTCCGTATAGAATCATCATAGATGAATGCGCATTCAAAAGACTGATGGTGATTTACACTTACCGCAGTTCTACCAGCGCGATGAATAAATGTATCTACGGTTCTTGCAACATCATAGTGTATGACTGTTGAAACAGATGGTATGTCTAAACCTCTTGCTGCAACATCTGTAGCTACAACAATTGCCCTTGATCCTTTTTTCTTCAGCGATTCAAGTGAGGAAAACCGAGCTTTCTGAAATGTAAAGAAATTGGAGTGTAAAACAAAGATTAGAACAAGACGAAGTGAAGCAAATTCAGACGCAAAAATATAGTACAACAGGCTCAGAGATTGTTCACATGACCCTCATGGGGGATTAGTCATAATGAAAATATGAAGAAAAGACCTTTTGCCGAATCAACATAGAACAAAATGAAAACCACGATCGAAACGTCTAAGACGAATCTCAAGAATATATTTTTTTCCTCATAGCCAAAGATAAGCTTGATTGATGCATATGATTCATGCCTTACCTGTGCCATTTGAGCGTGCAACATACGGACCGGTAAACCAAGGGTTTGCAATGTTGTGGCAACCCGTTTCACTCCTGATATTGAATTGCAAAAAATTAGGCAGGGACCGGAAGATCCTTGTTGCGTTGTCGCTAGGTAAGCGTAACAGTGTGAATCTTTGTGCTTTTGAGTGCACATAATTTGGAAAAGAGAAAGACCGGGCGGTAAGCGTTTGCTGGTGGAATTCGATTTCACAAGCTTATCCATTGGTTTTGAGTTTGAGGCATTCGTTTTGTTATTTTGCGGCTCTTTAGCTACTGTGAGGTCAACAACCTTAGTTTCACCAAATGCACCAGCTTCTTCTAATATATCAGCAATAGCACCCTCCACCACATTCTTGTTTTTAGCATGTAAATGTCTTCTCTTAGAAGCAAATGCTGATGGGAGTGTAAGGGTGGCAGAATAGATAAAGGTCTGCCTTGGTGTGTATTCCATTTCAGACCCACTATCACTTGAGGATTTTAGAGACATTCCATCGTCTAACTCGACGGCGTTATCTTCGTCTTCAATTTCAGCTTCATCCATTAGAGATGATGATGGTGGAAGGCCAAGTCGTTGCTTTTCAATCTGTTCCAAAATATTCATATCAAGCATTTTGACTTTAGATTCACCCCGTACACCGTGCAAGCGATGCAAACGATCTTCATCGCTACTATCGGAGTCCGCGTCAGAGTCGGAATTGGACTCGTCATCATCTTCCAGTCCTGGCTGTGGAGCCTTAGCTTGAATATATGACAGAATTTTTCGAAGCTGTGGGAAATTGCCCTGTGATATCATTCGATCTGCCTCGTCAATGACCAGATATCGAAGCTTTTTCATTATTTGAAGATGTGAATGTTCTTCGGATGACATCTGTATTCAACATAAAGAAAAAATAGCAGAATAGGTGAGTTGCAATAGTCGGTCGAATAGCTTATGATAATATAAATAAAGGTGCAGAGAGGACAAAAGAAGGAATGCTTATATTTCAGACTGACGTGCAAATGTCTTTTTAAAAACGCGTTTCAAATACAAAGTAATAATTGTATATTCCAAGGTAATCGTGCGATTGTGTTTGTCTTCATAAATTTTTCACATTCAAAGCCATACGTTCATTCCAAAACCATTCAAAATAATCATGGAAAAAAAAGAAACTTACCAATTGCCATAAACGTCCAGGGGTTGCAACCAAAATACTTGGTCTAATTTTATCCAAAACTCGTTTTTGTTTCTGTTCGGCAAGTCCCCCCACAATGGTGCCTACAGATATTTGATTCTTACATGTTTCCTTTATTTCTTTGGAAACTTGAAGAGCAAGTTCTCGAGTAGGGCACATAATTAGAGCACGAAGAAATGATTTCGACTCTGGTTTTTGTGGTTCAATTTCTGCTTGATCTCCGTTCTCATTAGAAGATTTTATTTTATTTTCATCCTCTTCCTTTTCTTTATCCTGTTCATCTAACAAGAATTGCAAGATAGGAAGAGCGTATGCCAACGTTTTACCGCTTCCTGTAGGTGCGGCACCAACAATATTTCTTCTACCTAGTATAGAGGCTGGTAATGTTGAAGCTTGAATAGGTGTTGGAGCAGCAAACTTTTTTTCAAGTAGACCATAAGCAAGTACTGGATGCAGCCATATTGAGTTTTGACATGCAGCTGACCAAGATATTCGTAGATTGTTTATTTCTGCTGAATTAGTTTCCAAATCTGTTGATATGGAAACACCCGGTTGTTTTGTATCTTCGTTTTTCATTTTCTTGTTCTTCTTCTTCTTTTTTCTTTTCTTGGTAGATGGAATATGTTCATCTGAAGCAGCATCATTCGATACATTCTTTCGAAAACTGTTCTTTGATGTCGAGTTCTTTTGTGGTTTCTGAGCATTATTCTTGTTGTTGTTGTCATCGACATCAACAACAGGAGCGAAGGTTGAAATAAATCCTTTCTTACTTGAAGATGCAGAAGCTTTTTTTTCTGACGATGAACTATCAACAGTTACTTCATTTTGCTTGATGACATACTTAGATCCATCAATCACTTCAAGGCCAAAAAATAAGGCATTCACTGGTTCCTCATTTTTGCCACCTTTCTTTGAGAAACTTGATCCAGAAGCTGCGGATTCAGGTTTAACAGATGTAACATCTACTTTTTCCCAAGGTAAATTAGACCACCTATTATGAGCAGAGCTAGATTGGCTCTTTCTGCTTTTTCTTTTCATATGTGGAAAGTAGTCAAGTTGAAAATATGAGGATAGTCATTGAGAATTTTATATGATTGTTTGTGGACAAAAGGAAATTGTGTGGTGACAGCCGAAAAAAGGAGTGGCCACGAAAAATATTTAGGATGCTCGCATCCAAATAATCTTCTCTTAATAACATATGAACACAAATTCCTACGTGCACTATTCTGTGTTGAAGGATATTGAGAATTTCTGTCACGTTAAGGTGAGTGTTAGTTTGGGTTATGAGCCTAATTAATTACGAAGTAGTTCCTTGTCCCGCGGTTGAATGCCTCTATAGT
>Ga0209092_10003995_pt1 | contig 12493 bp, 9 predicted proteins | sample FraStrMetagenome_FD_187446 | JGI IMG/M metagenome (GOLD analysis project Ga0209092, IMG submission 187446) | Marine eukaryotic phytoplankton communities from Arctic Ocean - Fram Strait ARC3M Metagenome (SPAdes) (version 2) | ecosystem: Environmental > Aquatic > Marine > Oceanic | place: Fram... | reverse complement strand
AATACTAACTAAATATATCGATGCTATTTAATTGATCTAATTAAATAAGTCATTGCTATTTATTTTGTTTAAGTAAGTTTATCTAAATCTTAGATAAATTTAGCTAATGCATACGCTGTATATTGCACAACCATTACTTCTGTAACAGCCAAGGAATCTATTTTACCCAAGTTTAGGAGAGTTCGAAAAGTTGGAGTAGATCACACTTCAACTTTTTGTTGCTCTTGTATTTTTTTGAGAGATTTGGAATTCCTTGTCGCCATATGTTATGTATCGTAGAGGAATGTTGACTGCCCTATGGGATTTAGGCCAGTCAACATTCATGAAGTCTTTGCAAAAACTAATAATCTTTGGCACCCAGATGGCTCTTTCATTACAAAACATGGTATTTTCTTCTATGTATACCACATGGTCACATAGAATGAACAGCATCCTTTTCTTTTGAAGTTCATTCAAAAACTTGATTGTACCTTTTGATTGAATCAACTTTTCAGGACACCAAAGGCATTTCGAGGATTTCAGATAGAGATTCAACTCTATCTTCAATACTGGAATACCTTCACGACAACAACGGACATAATCTTTGAGATACTCCAAAAATTCGTTGTCGTCGACATTAAACCATGTCTGGTAATCACGTACAGGAAACTTAAAAAGTGTCTCTACATGATTCAACTGAAGAGTACACCCATAGAATGTACTCTTTTCATCTCCTTTATCATCAAGATACTTGTCAATTCTTGATTCACGCAATTTCTTGGCATGACCCCGGCACGTAGTACGGATCACCTTAGGTAAATCTTCATTTCTTAAGTCAATGATAGCTTTACTCAGGTAAATCTGACGGATCTGTTTGTTGAAAAAAAAATCAAGGTTCATTGTGTGGAAGAACCACATTCTTCCACACATAGAAACCTTGCATATTATACTTCTTTCGGTTCATGTATTTGATTGATACACGGCCTGATTTGTTGAAAGATCCACTGTCGGTTGTACCCATTCTTTCAAAATCTTCGTGGGACACTGTACAACCGGGATTGTTCTTTAGGTAATTAGAATACTTTTCATCTAAAGAACAGGGTCTTTTATACATGTTCGAAGAGACAATGTAAGAACGATGCTTCTTCGCAAAGTTACAACGATATCTAGAAGAAGACCATATGCTTGACCTATGATCAATAAATTGATTCATAGGTCAAGTATGATTAGTACTCTGAGTGGATGCCCTCTTCATTTGGTGACCACGAGGAGGAGAATGAGCATTCGGCTGTCAAGAACTTCTTGCGATTTCAGTAGCGGTGGTGTTGGTGTTTGTTGAAACACCAACACCACGATTATCAGAACTAGCGTTCCTACTACCACGAGGAGGAGAATGAGCATTCAGCTGTAAAGAACTTCTTGCGACTCCAATAGCACGATTATCAGTACTAGCGTTTCTACTAGTGTTGACACCTTCGTTAGTAGAACTGTCAACACTAGCTTTGGATGCAGAGTTCGAAATCGAAGATTGATTACTCGATTTCGAACTCCCCGATGCGGATTTCATAACTTTGCGAGGTAATCTCATGGTCTTATCAGACAACTGCAGACTACGAGACTACGGATGAAGTGAATATCTTTCGTCGACAACTGCTGCTGCTGTCAATTAAATTAATCGTGGCCAAACAAAGAATTTTCTGCAATATTTTATTCGTAGATATTCTATTATACCAAAAAACGTAAGTAGAAATAAAGATTTCAAACTTAAAAAAATGTGAAACAAAATCGATCAAAAAAACCCCCCCATTCGATTGAATAAAAATAAAAAACTTACAACACCTCAAAACACGCTTACGTCATTGGATCCGCAATGAAAACGTTCTAGTCTTGACCAAATAATTTTACGAATATTCTTTTATTTTGGTATTTTTTTCTACGAGTGCTATAAACAAAAATATGAAGAAAATAAGGGAGGGATTAACTGCTGTCAAAAAGAAATAATTTTAAGTTTTTGCTTGTGTTGCTGAGGAATTTGTGGACTTCAGCAGGTAACTTGATTGAATAAAAAAAATTCAGCTTAGGATCAAAAAAAGAACAGCAGCAATATAAATTTAAGTGCTAGTCATGGCAATGATGGAAAACTATGGAACACGAAAATGCGATTTTTTGTAACACACAAACAAACAGCGGTTGAATATATTGAAGATCAAAAGGAGAAATGAACTTTTATATGCAATCTGATGAGGAAGATGAAAACGAGAACGAGATAAATCAATATGAATATGAAAATGAAGTAAATAATACTATTTCATATTCAAAAGATCTTCAATCTCAACAATCAAGTATCAATGAATCATCTAAAGAACTTAAAAGAAACGAATTTCAACAGCAACAGAATGATAAGTGCATCATAGACAGTGAAAATGAGAAAAAAGATCATAATGCAAAAATAAAGCAGGATAAGGCTCCTAAAATTGATAACGTATCGCAAACAATATCACATAAGCCTATTTCATCCACTTCGTCAGAATATCAGATGCATCAACCGTCTCTCTATGAACTATTTGGGGCTCCATCTCTTTTCTATCCACACACTTACTTTCAAGCCAGAACTAATCCATTTGCGAATTCGAATGAACAGAATTTACGTGCTCGCAATTTCGCTATACTATCTCATAAGAAAAATTATTCACAGTTTTCAATGGAGGAATCTCAAAAAAAACTTTATCAGACGGAAAAATACTACCTGGATCAACACAACGAAGCACATAAAGGAAATTATTGGAAAGATACCACGAATCTAAAAGAAGAAGATTTTGGGAACGGATTAGTTTTTATTTCTTGTGAGACTTCTTCAAGAAATAAAAACCAAAGATATCCAGAGAAAATACATTTTATGATTCACCCAACTGGACGAGGTTTAAATTGTGTTTCCATTACACGTATACGATTGCCTTGTGAAGATGCAACCTCAAATATTTCCATGAAAAATGATAATAAATGCACAATAAATGTTGGTGGGCGTGTTCGCCAGATTATCTTGTTTGGTGGAATTCCTGATAAAAGTTGGAGACATTCCTTTTCTTCAAGTTGTGAACACAAATATTATTTTCTTGTACGGACCCAATTCAAAATAACGGTGCTACATTGTTCTATTCATATAAGAGCATACAATGTCAATGCGAATGAATTCAATTCAACGAATAACGACTGTGTTCGAGTCTTTTTAGAGCAGATGTGCCGTACAAACCAAAATGAGCAAATAAACTCTAAATCTACAAACGGCATTCCCACAAAAAAAGATATGTTGGAAATCTTACATTGTACTGGATATGCATATCCTACAAGCACAAAGATATCTGAAATAGACCCATTTGATATTTCATTCCTGTCACCACCACTTTGCTTTGCCTACCTCGAAAAACAATCCAATCCCTATGACAGTAACTATATCCAAAATGTTACAATACATCCATCTTCTACGTGCCCAATAGTCCAAAAACATACATTTCCTTCGATACGAAATATGCAATATATACAGTATTCTAGAACACATCCAAAGCTGGTATGGAGTGCTGCTTCCTCTACCATATCTCCGTATGGAAGAGGACGATTAGCATCATCATCATTGTATCGATTGGACTTGCGGTGTAATTCCGCTGCATTTTTATTTAGCCCGAGTAATCTTCATAATTATATGGAAGGTGCTGTCGGAATAACTGGTATTTATCACTATCCTGCAAGCACATCCTCTATGTACAATGATGACATAGCTGTTGTGGAAGACCATACTGTATTTGTGACAACCAACATGAGAGAATGTATTGAATTGGACGCTCGTATGCCAGGACCAGTTCAAGTTAAAAATACATGGAGGTTGAATGGAGTAGGAGAAGGTCTTCTAGGGGTAAATGTTGGAAATGATTTAATAGATATTCTTCCAGAAGCACTAGAAAAACAAAATCATGATGATGATAGCGATGACTATGATGACTACCATCAGAGTAAGACGAGGAAACCCAAGGACAAACCCTCATTTGTGGCGTCGGATGAAAAGAAAAATCGGATTATTCTTCAATTAAGTCAAAAAAAAGGTGTATTTGGATTTAATTTACTTCAACCACCACATCTCGAACCAAGATTTGGCACGTCACCTTTGGAAGCTGGTATGAGCATGGATGCTTCTTTATCGAATGGTGATTGTGTCACAGAAAATTTTGGAAGTGGATGTATATCAAGGAGCTCACTTTTTGCATTGGTAGATCAATCTAATCAAAAAGTGTTTCATTGCGGAATAGGGCACATCATGATACCGATAAAAGATCCCAACTTTATCAGGACTTCAAAAACAGCAAGGAATGTTTCGTCATTTCGAAAGCAGTTACCACAATCCTACATAAGCGATGATTCTTTTGCCCTAATAGTATTTACTTTAACTAATTTGGGGAACATATATTGTCATACCTTATTACCATGCAACCGATCGATGAGCCGTAAATCCATCCTTTATGAGAATTGTCCCGTTGGATCACGTTCGATTCCTATACCGGAAGAATGTTGCACACGTGATGATTCCGTTTGGGATTCCGAGGAGGATTTTGTAAAAAATATGGATTCAGTTGTATCTAGTTTTTTACGTGGGTATGTTGAAGGTGTGTTTGATCCGCCTTTCGAAAAGGACCATAATGAGAGCGATGGTAATGATGAAAATGCCATCCACATGGAAAATTCTAATGAAAATGAGAATATACCTTTAATGAATCAGTTACAAATTGCATTATGCAACCGTTATCCTCAGCCAGAAGTAACATTTTTCATGCCAGAAGTTTCGCCATATGTAACTGACCGTAACAGGAGGAGTTTTCCACCAATCGTGGATCTGCGATCCATGTTTCATTACTATAAAGAAGAAGAAGATTTAATTTTAGAAAAGTTCACGAAAGACGTCTCAAGTGAAGAAGATCTACTAAAAGCATTGAAATTTTATTTGACTGAGTCTCCTCGGACTCTTTTTGAAATACGGCGTTTCCTAGAAAAGCACAATGTCAACGTGAGTTCTAGATTTCAAAGTTACAGGAATTTACAAAAATGGATTCAAGATAATTTGGATGCCAATGAAAATGTGACGCAAGCAGATACGACAATACAGGAGAAGGGATGTGTGAAGTTTAAAGACTTGGCTTTACCTCCTGCAATTGATGAAATGGCGGAGGATTGTACTTTATCAGTAACTGAGGAAGAATCGATTGGTAGAGAAATCTTTCATTTTAAAGTAGATGATGGTGTTGGTGCTGTTCATACAACATTTCTTGATGAGAAAACTAAGAAAAAAGAGGAGGAAAATGCGTGCATAAATACAAGTGAAAACAAATCCAATCGTGATGGAAATAAAATAAATGTAATCACGTTAAGCGCGACAGACCCACACGATGTATATCAATGTGATGAGCAACATAAAAATAGATTCATGGTACCAGCTGAGTTTTTAAGAGTTGCACATATCAGGGATTATCAAAAAAAAATTGAAAAGCAGGATATTTTTGAGATAGAGAATGAAGAAGATAATTTGGAAATGCTTGTTTCAGAAAAAGGATATTCTGATATGGCTACTAATAAATTGATACATTTTGAACTCAAATGGGATGAAGAAAGTGTTCCAGAAGATGAGATATTGAGTACAAAAAGTGAGGATAGGGACATTCCGCAACTTCAGAAGCAAACCTTTCATGCGAAAAAAGAAGAGGAAGAAGATGAAGAAGATGCATTATTCTCACATTTATAATTTTTATACAATGATAAAGTTAATTCATTTATAAATAGAATTACGCCATGTACATTCAACTTTTGGAATACCTCCGATGCTATCAATTGAAGGAAAAGAAAATAATTTAGTTTATTTGGTCGTTAATCATCTTCTATGAAGTGAATATATGGAGAAGAAAGTGTTCCTCAGATATGGTGTGTATAGCGAGAACAGCACCTTTCATCAGTATCTGTATGATATATGCGACAAATCAATGAACTGTGCAAACTATTGCATACGATATAGAGAAAAAAAGGCAATGAACATGTTCACACAGTTTTTGTTCACCAAAACTTACCTTCATAAGTTTCTAATACAAGTTCATAATCGTTCGTTCAATGAGATTATCTTATTTCAAGGATGACTGTTAAGGTGACTTCATTCAATAATAATTCTCAAATTTATCAAATAAATCCAGAACAAAAAGCTTAGTTTGGAAACTTTCACACAAATCAAATCACAAAATAGAACAAAGAAAGTACTTTTATCGTATGCACCAACATAAAAAGACGTAGCATTAGGCAACGAAGGAAGGTACAATTCTAGATATTATGGAATCGCCACCATTAAGGAAATAGTAAATGATAACAAAAATAACAGACCTTGTCTAGACTAAAAGTTCTACAGAAAGGACCTCAAGTGATCCTTTAAAAATAAATATAAACACAACATCCTATTCGCTAAGTGTGAAGATAGGTTCATCAGATTGAGCCTCGTCCATTAGGAGATTTCTCACAACTTCCATGACAGCTTTCAGAGAACCTCCACTGTCTTTAATTGCTTTTCTAAATCGATCTTCATACAGAGTCACTCCATTCATATCTTTCATATTTTTAATGAGATCTTCCAATTCTTCATTGTCGATTGTAAAATCACCATCCTTATCAGATCTGACGATCACACTTAACATATTTTGCAAAACATTTCCTTTCAGATTGGATTCCATCTTGGCCAAAATCTTTCTATTCTCCTTTATCTGTGCTTTGAATTCTTCTATACTTTGATTTTGTGTCGAAGTAAGAACTTCCAAGGCAGATTCGATATCTTCTAATCCTTTGACACTCGATGATAACGATCCAACGAGACCTTCCAAACGGTCATTTTCTCCTCCGAAATGATCTACTTCCTTCGACAGAGCTGCATTGGCCTCCAAAAGCGCTTTCACATCCGCGAGTGAACTTTGCTGCATGTAGACATACGTGCCTATGCCAGAGGATAATAAGCCAGCACCAATCACAAGAGGAGAACCAGCGACAACCATGGCTCCCACAGATGTGGCGATGGCAACTCCGGCTCCAAATAATGCGATTTTTTCTCCAACGGTTTTTTCAGGCTCGTCTTTGTTTCCTTCATTGGCCGGTGTTCCTGCTTCTATGTCTCCGGATTCGGCCATGTTAGTGCTATAAATGTGGTCGTTTGGATGCTTGTTGAAACTTTGTTAAGTGTACGGTAGTTATTTTTGGTTTCTACAATGGAAAGGCGATAGTATATAGTAACCTGTTGTAGGTTGTTTCGATTGATTAGGAAAACTTTGCAATTATGTGTCGAACTCTTGTTGAAATTACGACTTCAAACGAAGTATGCTGTTTCAGCAGGAGGGATTTGAATTACGGTTACCTTTCTTTCTCTACTTAAGAAACAATAACCCTTCATAAAAGAGTTAAAATTGATTTACCTTCGATATTGATATACCCTATATAGATTATGTATATAGAGTATGTATATGAGTTTGGCTATGTATTTCTTAATCATTGAAAAATGGAACAGGTATCATAGCAGATGGAATAATTTTCTTTCTTGAATAATGTTAAATAAAATAATAGCATAACTCTTCAACAACAAATATATACGACTCTAAATAAAATTAACATTGTTATTATGAAAAGATGCTGCCATAGTTTCGAGAGAATGAAAAGCTGATTCAAGCTACTTAGGGAATCCGGAGAAACATAAACTATCAAATTTGCGTACTACGGTACTGGAACTAATTCTATATATATGCATCAAGCATGGGAAGACGAACACGAGAAGAAGAAAGCGATTTAGAATCAGGCTATTCTGATTCTGAAGCATCCTCAGATGAGGGTAGTGAAGAAGTTCTCAAGAATGTAGCTGCCAGCACTGCCGGTGAAACCATCCTTCTTCTAGTTTCCATCATAACCGTTGGACTCTCTCTGACAGCCATGTCCTTGAGTAAGAACACGGTGGTCTACCTATCTGGTCTATTTTGCTTCCTGGCTCCATACGGTTGGAAAATATTACGAAGCTTTACAGAAATTAAGGCTATGCAAGAGACGCATGAAGCTATGGTGGCGCAGGTAAATCAATTAGGTGAAGAGAATGACGCGCTGAAAGCGAATGTGGAAGAGTTAAAAGGATCAGTGAATAAATTGAATGATGTCGAAAATGCATTAGATGTTATTACTCAGAAACAAGGACAGGGAGTGAATCAATTTCGGGAGCAAGTTAAGAAGGGCAAACAGCTTTTGAAGGGAATGAAGAAGAATTTGAGAGGGACTGTTTTGCAGAGTTTACTTACTATTGTTATGGCAAGTGATGAAGATGGTGATGCCATGATTGATGATAATGAAGCTGATGCAATGATACAAAATTTAAAGAGCCTCAAAGGCATCACGTTAAGAGAAGATTTGTTTAGAGAGGCTATACGAAATAGCGGAGGGAGTTTAGATGCCGTAATGGACATGGTGAGGGATCTTGTAAAGAACGAAGACATCCCTCCTGAAGAACAAATCTTTTTGATCGGAGAGTAAACATATTTTTATTAAAGTACATGTTCGTTTGGGCGAGTTCGTGTTTTCAATATTGTTGAATTGATTGAATGCAATCGTTCAGGTAGGGGTGAAAATAAGCACCTCTTGCTTGTTCATACTTTGATCATAACATTAAATGTACATTATGACTGTTATCATCTCATCAATGAATTAAGCACACAATTATCATTCATGTTTTCAAATGATTTTTCTATAAAATACTTTCATTTATACTATCTATGCAATAAACCCTCTAATATAATCTATACTTTATTGGCTCAAAGTTGTAGCTTCTGACGAAAGATGTAAGAAGTAAGTAATGTTGTCCAATAAAGAAAATGAATCCACATCTATGTCAATCATTCAAAATTTAGTCTCTTTTAGGGTGCATTTGTGACTGTCCCTTGTCTTCTTCCACCAACTCATTAATCTTTTCAAACTGGTGTTCCCATCTTGTGTTATACAAGAAGGGACGTAAATCGAAACGATTGTCGTCTGGTGAATATGCCTCTGCATGGTATGCGGGTGTAATAGTTACCATCTTATGACGATTTACTGAATAGTAATAAAAGAATCGCTTTACTTTCTCGGATATAGTCTCTGGCGATAGATGACTCCACGTGACACTCAGTTTGCGGTACCTTTGATTCGGATGATTCAGATGGAGACGAAATAAAAATAATAATATAAATTAATTTGACATCTAAGCAAAGGAAATTTTGGATAATCTTCTGACTTACATGCTAACAGGTCCACATCTTCCAATCTTGCGCAATCTCCCAAACATGCCCAATTCAGCATACGTCATACCCATATCTTCTTCATCACTCTGACTGTGATCATTTTGTTTTTCATTGTCCTTATCGTCCACTTCAATAGGCCTTAACTCTGCCGTTGGATTGGCCAAAGCCACATCTTTCAAAACTCTCCATCCATAGCGTTCACTTCCCCATAGCAACATCTTCTTCAAATCGGTTTTGGATATGCCTCCAATCGGATTGACATCCGCAGAACTGCAATCATATTTTGTCATGTATCCTCGAAGACCTTCATCCACATTTGCGCTTCCCAAAACTAACAAAAAACCGGGATTTCCTCGGACCCAGGGAAGGAGTTGAGCAAACAAATAGGAAAAAACCATTCGCAGACGTGCTTGAATATTTTGCAATGCCAAATCTTCCACAGGAGTACCTCCTCGAGATTGAAATTGTGGTTCCTTACCAGTGGTTTTGGTAAACACTGTAAGTATGGCGGTTATAGCAAGATCAATAGGAATAGAAAAATGATAAGATCCTATTTGATTCGCTAGTCTTTGAGCGCGATCCTTCGTTTCATACGAGCTATTGACGGTTCCAAGGAAGGCTGTATAAAAAATTTGATTTGCTAAATAATTAGGAGATGGAGGGACCCAAAGTTTGTCATAATTGGGATCACTAGTATTTGATTTGTGACAAAGGCGCCGTAGTTCATCAGCTACTGGAGATTGTGGATGTTTTTGAGCATATATAGTTACCATATCACACATGGCTCCAATGATGGCCGCAGTGGCAGAAGAATCGGCACCGCCTGGCATAGTTCAGTTTATATAGAGTTTATCAATTGTAACAAAATTTTGTAAATATGAGTTGAGCCTAGGATAAGCTACAATTATCAACATACCATGTTTCTCACAAAGATTGCATATCAGAAACTTTATTAAAAATATAAATAAAATGAATTGAACTCACCACTTAACGGCAAAAAGTATCCAGAAGCTCGTGTCCGTCTCAAATAATCCCAAAGCCAACAAGCAGGACCTAGACAGCATTCTTCTTCAGGAGTATGATATTTAGGTTTTTCCATTGGGATTGTGACATTGAATTGTCTTTCTGTGGGTAATACATAAACATCTTTCCCTACTATTTTCTCATTTGAATTATTTAAATCTGCGGCTTGAATGCCCAAGGAAGGTATCGAAGCCCTATAGCTTCGTACATCGTCCAAGTCAACTGTTGCAGAAATAACTGAGACATCTGAAACTTCAAATTGAGGAGCTTGAGCAAGAATATGTCCATTACATAATATCATAGCAGACCCATCGTAATAAAGTCTGCCTCCATCACACCCTCTTTGATTAGCATATAGATAGCTATATTGCATCATATAGAAAAGATGTTACAAAAACATGATGATTTTAGTATTTTTGCACACAGATGGAAGGGTAAGCGTTGACAGAAATCGACCAACCATTAGAAAAAAGAAAACTTACACTCCTCCGCACTTTCTTGTGGCACTCATCATTAATTCTACACGTGTGTCCAGCTTTCTTAGTTCATGATGACTACCACTTCCATTTCCAATAATGCAAACACCTTGGAGCGCCATATGAATATGTGGACTCTGAGGAGCCCACAATTCTTCACATGATTCACAACCAAAGGTCGTCCCATCTGCACATTCCAACCATTGTGTACCAAATGGTGCATATAATTGCCCAAATTTAGCTTGAAATAAATGTCGTGGCAAAAGCAGTTGAGAATCGTTTTCATCGGCATGAGGACGATATGATGTAAAGTATCTGGATTCGCGATAATTTCCTCCATCCGCCATGGCCATTTTGGGTCTTATCAGCAAAATTTGACGATTATAACATAAAACTCTACAATTATATCGAATGCCATGATACATGATGGGCATACCAAAATCACATAATAAATCATCTGAACAGCCCCGTTCTAGTAATTCTGCTAAACCTTCCCAACAATGCAAATAAGTATCCATTTCGAAAAAATGATCTTCGCATCCATATCCACAGATTTCTAATTCTGGTCCCAGGCGATATGTCGCATTTTGTTCCTTCGCTAATTCACAAGATTTGAATATTCGTTCTACATTTCCACTAAAATCAAGTGCCCACTGATTTAACTGTATGATGTAGTAGGTGAAGTTTTTGCAAACGAAGTGAAGCAAACAAAAATGAGTGACAAAATTTATATTTTGTCATGATCTTTTGTAGGCAATCAGTACCATTCGAGAGCATCATAAACTTCATTCTAACTTACATTACAGGTAGCCAAGGTAATGATAGATTGGTGTTGCATGGGTACTGTGGAACGTTTCTGGACTGATTTTGTATCATGTTCGTTCAAAGATGAAGTCATGACTGAGGATGTATTGGACGATAACGCAGGAAGAAACGATGTAGAGAACAGCTCGAAGATATTTTTCTCCCAAATTTTGAGGGGTAACAGTATGAGCACAATATGATGATAGGGAGTATGTTGGAAGAGTGAGGCAATAGAGTAGACAGGGTAGGGTGAACAAATCTTGTAGTGGTGTGAAGAAAAAGGATTGCTTCTTTTATCTTTCAATTAAGTGAGTTAACGGTCAAGTGTTATAATTCATTCATTGAAATTATGTAGCTGCGAAAAATTTATACACATGTAAGTGATTGGATGACGAGTATCAGCAGTCGAGTAAAGAAATCCGTACGTGCTACCTCCATACAAATTGGATCAGCTTCAACAAAAACGCAAACTTTTTCGACAAAAATGACGCAAGAGATGAGAGATTGACATTTATTATGTGATGGTACGCTTCGTTTTTATATTGTGGTAGAGCGTTCACGTGCAAAAATAATATTTAATGCGGTACGATGTGTCAAATTTTATTCTTGCCATGGACGGGCTCGTCGATATCCTATAGATTCATACACGTAGAGGAGATACTTATTTACTTACAGTAGAACTCTCACAATTGAGCTCAATTCTGCTGCTCGGTATGTTTGGAATAATAGCTCCCATTGCATTCATATGCCATGCTGTCTTTGTTTGTTACCGAAGCACTTGTTACACTGCTGTGTGAAGTCGATTTGTTTTTGAATATCTCTTCAGGGTTGATTGTTGAGTACTTGCACTACGCATTTCCACCTAAGTTTCTTTTTCATCGTATTCTTTTTGTC
>Ga0209092_10003992_pt1 | contig 12497 bp, 6 predicted proteins | sample FraStrMetagenome_FD_187446 | JGI IMG/M metagenome (GOLD analysis project Ga0209092, IMG submission 187446) | Marine eukaryotic phytoplankton communities from Arctic Ocean - Fram Strait ARC3M Metagenome (SPAdes) (version 2) | ecosystem: Environmental > Aquatic > Marine > Oceanic | place: Fram... | reverse complement strand
GTTTCCAATATGTGTTTAATATGTCCTGTATGTTAAATTGTGAGATACTTCAGTTTTTAGTTTAGTAAAAATAAAATAAGCTCATAATTATCATCCTTTCAACTTTTGTTTAATTTACCTTAAACATTATCCGTGCATAAGGCACATCCCTCGCCATCAATGGAAGACACTCCCACGGAGAAAAGGCAGGAAGACTTGGAGGACAGCGACTCATTATCTGGTCAGCTGGATTAATCTGATCTCTCTTCTCAAGAGTCCTCCTCTGTTGCTCCAGCTGTAGCTTCTGCTTCTACTTCTACACCGACTTTCAGCAGCTTACAACTGGTACTATATCATCTCGAAAACAAACATGGACATAACTTGATACACACAGTTTATCCATCAGCAGACTCATCAAAAGTCTACGTATGATTATGCAGTGAAAATAATAGAGAAGAAGTTCTATACCAAATACAGCACGTTTATGAAATCGTCCAACAAAATGTTGTTCCCTCGGCAATGCAAGAGTACTTCACTTTGCCTAATGGAAATATGCCGCATGTATTAAATTATCCACTCCTAAGCGACGATGGACTTAAATATGTGAACTCGCTGGTAGATATTACTGCATCAGGTAACCCCCAGGATGTCCTTCCTTTATCATCTTCATCATATAAACCATCCTTTGCGTCGGTAGTATCTCCATCCCCTAACAAGCGCCAAAGAGGTAATGAGGCAGTGGGACACACCTCCCGGCCTACCAACCTCCCTGTGGGCTTTGCAACAATGCATGACAATGATGACACCATCACGTCCAGCTTACAGGAAAGTACTTCACGCCTTCACACATTGGAAGCCACCAACAAAGACACAGTCTTATCTTTGGAACATATGTCCAAACGTCTTGACCAACAAGGTGCAGAAATAAACTCCCTTGGACAGTCTCTAGTCAACACCAATAAAAAAGTTGACAAAGTCAGTGAAACTCAAATCACACATGGGAACACGATGTTATGAACGCTTCCCTCACAAGTATCCTCCAGGAACTGGAAAAACTGACCCCGAATCAATCTGTCAGCTCAATTGAAGAATGCCGAACCCTCATATGGAGATGAGGTACAGAGAAAATGAAGCCAACAACAAATAGGGCGGCACGACGTAAGCCCTGTAAAAACAGGCGTCCATATCTCTCAACAAGAGATTCAATACCAAGATAAATGACAATATAGGAGCGAAAGTAAATCTAGAAAATAATTACACATGTTTACATTCCAGTTTATCGTCCATATCATCTAGATCTATCAGTACATCACCGACTAGTAATGCGAAAGTGATTATATCAAATCCATATAAAAAAATACCACCACCACCAACCAAACTCTCCTATTGCACTGAAACACTGCTCCAAAATGATCAACATTTTCCAAGTCAAAAACTCTTATCAGACATGAGCTCTTCGTCATCGTAAGATTCCAACTCGGACAGCTCTGATTTCTCAACTGAATCTGTCACACAAGCTTTTCCACTATCGTATAATCTTAGGTCCATAGTTCTGGGTCACAGAGAACAAGAGAAGACACTCACAATGAAACTTCTCGTTTGACTTCCATCACTCCAATTGATTTTTCTCCTTCTTCCCCGGAATCATCAATCGTCACAATGGACGTGTCACAGATACAGGATTGTATGCGCGATTTTCGCCAGAATACCTTCGTCATATCGAATAGTGAAGTGGAGTCGGTTATTTGTAACATTGAGGCGGAATGCATTAATTTCAAACGTCTTCAACAACAATTTAAATCCGCGAAAATCTCGGTAGAATCATTGGTGTCTGAAGTAAAGTCTTCCTTAACTCACCTTCACAATGCACCCATCCTTAATTTGCCTTCCGGTGAGAACAAAAATGCTCCTCCTAAACCACACGAGGGGTCTTTTCCGCTAGAGTCAGACAGGGGATACTCATGGAGTGTGATGGAGCCCGATCAACTTTCCCAAGCATCTCCAAAGTCCTCAACTCCAGTAGACAAAGCTCCAGAGTCAGCTTTATATGAGCGTGAACTATCTGAGGAAAGTTCTATAGACGGCTCTCTCGCTCCACAATCTAAAAATGACAAACCTGTAACTTTATGCAAATCCCAGCAACATGTTCATATTCCTAGGAATGCTTCGGTGGTCAAGAAGATAGTCGCCCGGACACAGCCCATTTTGGCTCCTCTTGTTCAATTCGCCACTCCACAATTCAAAAATGATCATGATGTTCGATTCATTGCACAAAACTGTAGGGCGCTTTTCAAACTGGTCTGGATAAACATGAACATTATGAAGCAGCCATTGGATCTTTCATTTTGATGCGAGCCGATATAGTCCTTCTGTCAGAAACGAATACTGACTGGAAAGTCCATGATAATCATTGGAATACCTTGCTGATGAATAAAGCCCTCTGGGATCCCATTCCCACGAAAACAACCACATCATCATGCAAATGGGAAAATGTGCATCAGACATCTTTTCAAGTTGGAGGCACATTATCTGTTTTCACTGGGAGTATCACCCCAAGAATCCATTCTTCTGTAGGAGATAGGTATGGGAGATGGACGGAGACATCAGTTCATCTCAAACAGCATAAAAGGCTTTTTATCTACAACAGCTACTGGACCCACTTGAAAAAGTTGTCTACAGCAGGGATAGCATCCCCATGGATGCACCAATGGAATGCTATCAGGAAAGATTTGGGCAAAGACGTCGATCCCAGAAAACACCACATGCAGAATCTGGTTCACTAAATACAAAAATCTGCTTCTCGAAGTCATGAGGTCATCTTGTTTGGTGACTTTGATGAAGACTTGAACTACTTGAAAAATGTCCTCATATAGTGAATCTATATCTACATTTTCATGGAGACATACCATCATCACGACAGAATGGAAGAAATTTTTTTCATGCATATGCATCACCTAATGTCCTTCCCTTCATCACAAGGAGTGACATATGTACATCTATTGATGGCTTCTCGGATTCTGATCATATCCCTTTTTTTATCAAATGCATATGAATACCTAGAAGAGATCAACCCAAGTAATTTGTCTTGGATAATAACAGAAGAAAAACAATTACTTAAACAGTTGCAAGAAGATAATGATGTTCATAGAAAAGATTATTTAGATGCCATCTATGAACGTCTTGCTGCAGAAAAATCGGTTGATAAAGCCATTATTGTAAAAGAAATGAACATAGGGAAAAACAACGCCGTTCTTGGAAAAAGATTGTGTATGTCGTCACAAAGCCTCATCGCAAGAGAGTCACGAGACTTGGGATTCCCAAGGGATATGAATATTCTTCAACAATGAAATATGGGATTATTTATCGGATCCCACAGTTCAACCAGAGTGGACTTTCGTTACAGATCCAGGAACAATTCAGAGGCGCTTAATTGAATGGCAGGAATTTCACTATGCTCAAGCGATCGAAACCCCTCTAGCAGCTCCAGATTGGTACAGCAAACTTAATCCCACCTCAATTAATGATGAAGAAATAAATAGTGTACTCAGAGGATCATCCACAGACCTTTCCATGCATACTCGTCCATCTACAAAGGTTTTTTGAAACTCTTAGCCAGAATTTACTTCCAGCAATGCCACAAGAATTATTAGATAAATAAAAACACAAGGATTAAGTAGTATTACCCGCCCGAAAGCTTTCAGTCGCCTGATCATTTAAGATATAGTACGACTTGCAGCTGAAAACGCTGCGAAATTAATTATTAATCAGTCTGGGACTGTTGCGAATCTTTTTAGGATACCCTGCATATCGTGATCGGGACTAGATAATTTTTTTACACAAGCACGACTCGCTTCAATTTGCATGAGCCAATATTTTTTCTCTATGACCGCTTTCTCCAACAAATCCGCTAATTTTTCAGAAAACATATGTTTATGAATCAATAGAACTCCTCTGCTTCCTTTTTCATATTCAATCACGATTTTTTCTCTCAATTGATCTGATTCCTTTTGATTTAATTTCTCTTCTATACATTCGTGTACGATTTCATTCCGATGATGCCACATATCTTTTGATATTTGGTATAATTGTAAAATTACATTTTTCGCCCAATGATGTACTGAAGGGGGATTAGAATACATTTTCAAATAATGTTGTAATTGTGCTTCTGCCCATTTTTTCGAAATGTGTCCTTTAAATATATTTTCCCATTTGATGATGTCTTGTTCTTTTGCCGCCTCTCTAATCAGGGTTTCGTTGGTGTAGATTGGGATGGCATTTGTAAAGGATGATGGTGAGTTACTTTGCAAGGTTTGTTGAAATATGGCGATGATATCTGGATGAGTATGCACTTTTTGAAGATGTTGAAAGAATTTGGTTGTGGATTTTTTGTATTGATTTGTTGCTCTTTCATCTTTGCATGTTATTAAGTGATTAGTATCTTCCACACTCATGTTGCATATTGGACATAGACTTGTCTTCCACACCTTTCGCTCTTTCATCTTTTTTGCCGAAGCATAGAAACTTGTGACAAATTTTGTTAGCCATATTTGTTCTGAATTTGTCATTGTTTTACTTGCCTGTTCAATTCCTACCCAATCAATAAAATCCATTGCTCGTTTATCATACTTTTTATTCTTGATCAAATACTGGTGAATTTGCGATTCATATATGTGATGTTGGATTTGTTTTTCAAGATTCGCCGTTATGTTTTGATTTGCGATGGTACAGTTCCAATTCATATATTGATGTAACTTCGAATATTTGTAGGTGGTGCTCGTTTCGATGAATTCTCTCATTAAACCTGCTTTTCTATCCATGATGCAATTTAAGGTTTCTAGTTTGGTGAGAGGTTTGCCTGTTTTGTCTTGATGACCTTTCACATGTTGATGTTGAATTTTAATGTTTATTGACTTTCGTATGTTTTGTATCGCCCATAAAATATCAAAGCTTCCTTGATTCAATGATGCTCTATCATTATACATGAATGCATTGTTGAGTGCAGCCTTATTATCACATGCCACTAATAGATTGCCTTCTTTTATATCATACGTTGTAGTTAAATGTTGTAGGGTCACCATGATGGAGAATATTCCATATAGTTCGGCTCTATATGAATCCATTTGCGCTGATCCTTTGGGAACCCCATGTGATCCAGATGATGAAGTTTGCAGATCTGAAGTAGTAATAACAAATGATGATGCTCCAACTCCTGTGTATGGTGATACAGATGCATCCGTGACTGCGATGGCTGTTCCTCCTCTTATTTCTTGGATGAGTTTTTCTATATTCATTGTTGGAATATTGATTTGTTGCATAAATAAATCTTATGTGATGTTCTAAGTCAGTCGCATTATTGGATGATTTTAGAGGATCAATTGGAATGATAATGGATTCTAACATTGGCAGGTACGGATCATTTCTGTTTATGATGGCTTGATCACAGTGAAGAGGTAGTTGGTTTACAGTATGGGACCACTTGTATCTATTCTGTTTTTGTCTTCCTTGCATTTTCTTTTTGATATATACATTATAATTCATCTCGGATGTTTTATAATATAACAATTTGGGATTGTGTTGATCAATATACCATGGAGTGTTGAAATGAGGTTGTTGTGTCCATTCGCCTAATTTTGGTTGAATATGGTATGTCTCAGAGGTGGTCCATACATTTTTAATTGCATCATCCCATGCGATCCAATCATTTTTCGTAGGTTTCGGTTGTTTCGGCCACTTGTATTTCGATATTCTTTCTGGATCCTTGATGTGATGTAGTGCACAGTAAGCAATTTTTATTCCACTTCCATCTGTTATGTCTGACATGTTTTGGACTTCTAAATAAATTCTGCATTTGTTGATGCTCCTCAATTCTTTATTATCGTAAATATCAGCCTTCACTAACAATTCCATTAAAGCACTATCATTGGTTCTCGCTATTGTGGGTTGTTCATATTGTCCATTGATCGATATTTTGTATTGGTCACACATTTCCCATATGTGTGTTATCCATCCTCTTTCAGCTAGATGTCCATATTTGCTATAATCAAGTGAGAAGATCGGTTGATTCACACCTATCAGAAGGTGCATGCTCTCTATATTCAACAGTATCATTTTTCCTATTTGTGACGATGTTCCTGCATGTTGTAAAAAAATTTTTAGTTTTTCAGTGAATTGTTTGACTTCGATATTCATCGATCCTAAACCTTGCAAGCATTTTGGTGCATACCGATATGCCAATGGTAGGTGCACATCTACTCCTATTCTTGGAAGGAATTTTTTATGTAGTTGTGTATTAATAAGTTTACATTGTGATGTGGTCATGGAGGTGGCTGGAAGAGTATAGTCAATTGATTTAAATATGGAGGAGGACGCTGATCTATATACATCATGGCGGTGTAGATATGAAGTGTTGATTGATGCATTCCATGGTTTTATTTTTTCTTCTATTAGGTATGTGACATGATCTTTCCATTTTCCATCTGGTGCTGCCACGATGCCTAATCCTTTCCATCCTTCATTTACTTTCAATCTTTTAATTTCTTTATCATTTCCATCGCTGTTTTGGATGTATACTTTATTAATGTTCGGATCATTGTCATATTTCCATTCTCCCGCTATCCATCTGAATGATATTGAGTACCATCTGCACTTTTCAGGTCGCACTGCTCCGCCGGTTTGGTGTACCCCATCCTGATATGCTGTTGCTGCTTTCTGGGCTCTTTTCGATATTGAATAAGCTGTTTCATTTTTATCTAATGCTGCAATGAGAATATCAGAGTCGTCTACGTATAAGATTGCAACTAGAGTGAACAAGGTGAGTGTAATAGCAGAATATGCACTGATACCCGCTACTTGCCTTTCCAAGTAAGCTAAGATTGTGCAACTGATGGCTACGAATATTGGGGACGCAGCTCCATTACCTTGAACTGCACCTTGTAATGGTTTGTTTTTGGCTCCTATGTATGACCATTTAGAGTCACCATACGCTGTTCTGATGAAGTGTTTCATTTGACAGAGGGTACGGATCATGCATTGAGCTATTTGTGGAGGTACTCCTAAACGTTGAGTGCATAAGGATGACACTGGGTGTGCCATTCTGTCAAAGCAGTTCTCTAGATCCATCGCAAGGAATGCTCCATTTATTTTGTTGGTTCTGAGGTAGTCGAAATATAATATTTTCACTATGGCAGCTTCTATCGATCGATTTCCTTTCTTAGCGTATTGAGATGACGGAATGGATAATGTCTTGATGCCGGTTGCCATCATTCTTTTGCTAAAGTGCAACGAGGCCATCTGATTGAAGTCTGCTTCGAGGGTCCCTATCGTACGCAACTCTGAGGGTCGAATCTTATTTTTCTTCTTTAATAGGGAAACATCTAGATCTTTTTTCCATCTCTCTAAAGGGAATCCAATGTTGAACGATGCATTGGCTATTTCATTTATTATATGGAGTGTGTCATGATTTCCATATGTTAAAGCTTTATATGTTCCGATGTGTCGATTCGACATGGAGGAGTTAGTCTTTTCACGTTTTCCTTTCCAATATGCAATGGATGTTTGTAGGCTGCATTGTGAATTATTTTGTCCTTGACTTAGTATCGATTTTGGTGTTTTCAATATCTTTATATAGGCTTTTGTTGATTTGGAGAGCGATTTATTTGACTTGTATTTTCCTTTCAATATTGCATTGGCTGTAGTTGTAGTAGCGGTTTGTTCAAGTTGCGTTAATAGAGGTTCTTGTAGAAAGGGAGAACTGTATGCTGCAGTAAATTTCTTCTTATTTTCTATGCACAATGCTTTTTCTATTTCGATCTTTTTTGTGGTGACTTTTTCTTCTTTCGGCTCCTTATCATTCAAAATTAAGACTTTTTCGGTGGCTCCATAGAAGGGTTTGGTGACGCTCTTTATTCGTCTATAGGATTCTCTCATTTCTTCATTCCTATTAATTCTCTGTATTGCATTGCTCACTGATTCATTTCCTCTTGCAGATTGCTGCCTGGCTAATTCTTCGATAAATTGTTTTCTGGATGTGACTGCATTATTTTTTAACTTTCTATATGCTGCAAATGCTAACTTTCTCTCTTTTTCACATGCTGCTAATGATATCGACATTGGATTGACTATAGAAACTTTCTTTGCTATTCTTTTGATATATGTGGAAGATATATTACATCCTTTCTTCTTTCTGATCACATTGTTCCACACATTAATGATTTTTCCGGCATTATTTAATTCTGGTGTATATGGTACTGATCCGGATTTTAGTTTTCTACATTTCTTTTCTGCATATAATATGGAGTTAGTAATGGAGTTGTCTAACTTGTTCAAAGCGATCATGGTATCTTCCGTATTTAGTATTCCATTTTCATGTTGACTTGTAAATTCATTATATTTACGAATTGTATTCTGATTGTGGAGTTGTGTGTTGAGTAATTTGTTGTATTTATCCACTATCATTGGATGATCACATATTAATCTTCGAGCTGTGTGTCTGTGGATGTTGAATTTGCTTTCTCCTAGTAATATTTTAATGGGTACATCTATGTATAACGAACGATGGTCTCCAATGCTCTTTTCTACCTGTATCCATCCTCCACGAATTATATCTTTCATGTTGGATGATACAAATATTGAATCTATTGGGACGCTACCAGTTAGCGAAGTTGGGGGCAGGATTTGATGTTTTTTTGAATACATTTCTCTTATGGGATCAACAAGTTGACATTCAAACCGTAATTTTGTTTGTAATGCTCCCATCCTTGATAAATTTTCGTTTGCATCAATTAATAAGACAATCCTCTCTCCTTTGTTCTGCCACACATTGATTTGTTGGGTCAATTGCGAGTGCATGATTTTTCTTGGGCATTCTGTAACGCCTTGACTTTGGAAAAATCTTCTATGTTGGTTGTACACTGTTCGTCCTTGATCATTTGCACTTTTACATGGTACGTAAGCTGATATTATTCTGGTATAATGGTTGTTTCTTCCTTGAAATAGAATCCAACTCCATCTTCCTAATCCTGTTGAATCACTGCCTGTAGAATGGACTCTGTGTGCCGCTTCATCAAATGCCATGACTGCTGTTCCTCCATATTGTGAAATTTCTACATTTTCATGTTTGTTGTTGCTTGCACTTATACGAAATTTGTTCCATCTGATGTCTCTCATTCTTTCTGATAACCGTTTTCTTCTAGGTAACAAATGGAAGGCGACGCCAGTTTCCTGCCATCCAACAATATCCACTTCATTTTGAATTATCCAATTTTTTGCGTAATCTTGTTTTGGATTTACTTCCGCTGCAATTCCTATGCAATTTACATTTTGACTTGCGATCCGTATTACTCCTTCTTCTTTCTGGATAATGTGATCGCCAAAAACTTGTCTCATTTGAATTTTTTTGTTAGGCCTTTTTTCTTTGAGCGATTCTGGATTTTCATATGGTTGGACGTGAAAGATTCGCCGTTGAGATTTTGATTCATTTAGGTTGCTAGTTGTACTATTTGTAGCCGCTTCTAAGTAATTTCGTTGACGATCATGCTTTTTCTTTTTTTGTTTAGGTGTACTATTTTGATGTGATGACGTGTGTTTTTTATTTAATGGTTTTTTCTTTTTTGACATATAACATATATTAGGCTGTTCCCTTATAATTCCCTCTAGTGGTTGACATAAACAGCCTTTATTGTCAGCCACGGCTTTCTGCAAGTTTACAGAACGCCCTCCAGATTGCTCACGGCAGATCTGGAGGTGTTCATTTCGTCTCGATTACCAGGTTTCCTAGCCTGATGATCTTCCTCATCCGATGATTCGACGCATGGTGATATTGATTCTTCATCATTTTCAATAAGAACTTTATTTGCTTCTTCAAGTTTCTCATCTTCCTCTTCCTGATTTTCACTATCGGTGTCCTTATCTTGGTGTTGACTATTGCTATCACTTGCTGATTGGTTTTCAATTTGATGAATAATTGGTGCTCTTACTTTAGATGCAAAGGTGGAAATGGAATCTGCATCAGTTGATCGCTGATGTAGTTTTCCTTGCATTTCAATTTGAGATGTGTCAAAAGCAATAATTTCTTCGTCGATTTCCTTTAGCCATGATTTGTTCGATGATTCAAGATCGATGGCATCCAATTCTAAGTCGAGATTGGAAGTTGCACATAACTTATCCTCATCCCAGGTAGATTGATTTGCCGCTACTGCTCCTTCTGCTGTTAACATATACAATACTTCCTCACCATAGATGTATTTCAAATACGCTGGTAGTTGGGTAATGTAATCTTCGGCTTCCTTTTCCAAATGAGATGGAAATGTTACAACATATGAGGAATGCCAACTGCTATAATCAACATTCTGAAATATTTTGAATGGGTTTCCATCTTTATCAAAGGTTCGAAGGGTTTCTAGGTTCATCACTATTTCTCGTAGTGTTGTTTTCAATTCAGTATTGTAATAATCGATTTCTGATAGGTATACACAAGGTTTCACAATCAATGTGGACAAGAATTGCTCTTGTTTGTGTGTCATTCGTGCAATCTTCTTCTTAGTATGAGATGGGAGATCTGAATTCATTAATGGGATCATTCTCATTTCGGTTCCGAGTACTTTAATCTTATTGGATGTGCTAAATATCCTGCCTAATACATTATAAGCTTCATTCTTCTCTTCTCTTTTTGCTTCTATAATGATTGCTTTGTTCCACTTCGATTTTATCGCATTGTTTGAATATTTGGTGTCTTTCCTTACTACACCAAAGTTGAAGCTCAACTGAAACGTTTTATTTACTATCTTTTTTGTCAGTGCATCGATCTCGTCCTTCATTGCGTCTGGATCCATACGTTCTGTTGACCAAAGTAGCCAATAGTCCTTTGCCGTAAATTTTTCTTGGAGCCTTTTTTTGTAAAGGTAAGAATCACTTTCGGAAGACCATTGTTTCATGTCGATGAGGATGTTTTCGATAGGTTCTTCATGGCCTATCCACATTTGAAACCAAGTGTGTCCTCCATTAGGTTTCACACTGATATTGCTAAAGAATTTTTTCATGATGGAGTAATCTTTTGGGAGATCCTTTACTTTGAGGATCGCTTTGGTCGGATTTGTTGCATCATATTCGTAAATTGCTATGTTGGAATCAAGTAAATAAAGTTGTGTAAAGAAAGTTTTTAAGGCTTTCAATAATTGCTTTGTTGCAACAGCCCCTTTATCGACTTTTACTTTTACCGAAAAGTATGTATTATACTCTCTGCTAATATTTATTTTCGTTTGCTTCTTCTTCTTTGCTTTCTTCTTTGTTTCCTTTTTCTTTTCACGTTCTTCTTCACTATCATCTGAGTCGCTATCTTCTTCTTCATTCTCTTCTTCTTCCATGCTATTCTGATTACTTTCACTATCGTCGTCGTCACTTGCTCCATTATTTTCATCGTTACTAGCGTTGCTGTCCGTAGTATCACTATCGCTATCATTATTATTGTCACTTTCACTATTTCTTGACTGATCTGAATCTGCGTTCGACTTTTTTCTTCTTTTTTCTTTCCGAGTAGTTTTACTCATTGTTTCTTTCAACTCACTGCGCTCTTTTCTGGTCACAGTTTTCTTCACTTTATTCTCTTTTTTCTTTTTCTTTGCTTCTTGCTTCTCTAAAGTTGATTTCTTCGTTTCATTCTCTACTTTCTTCTTCTCCTGAGGTTCTTTTGCATTCTCTGATTCCAAGGTCATATTCTTCATTTTTAGTGCATTTTCTCTTGCTTTCTGTCGAATTTTTTCCATTTTCTCTTGAGGAGATAAAACTTTTAAGGCGTCTTTTAGTTTTTGTTGGATGATGTTAATGGGAGTAGTTTTGGTGCCTGTTTTTGGAGTCAGTTCGCCTTCTCTTTCTTGTTCTCTATCCAGTTTGCTTTTCATTGGAGTGATGTAATTAGTAATTTTGTTGATACTATTGTTTTTCCAATCGTTGTTTACTTTGTCTTCCATGATAATATCGTTTATATCATTTTCGACTTCTTGCATTTGTTGGGTAAAGCGATCATTTTCATCTAGGTACGGTTCCTGATTCTGAATGGGAGGTAGGTTGGGGAGGGTGTTAATGTGAAATCGATCTTCATCATTTGATTCTCTAGTTCCATCGGAATTTTTGATATCTCCGTTTTGATCTTGATTGTTGATTAGTATTTTGTAATACATTGCTTCTTCCTTATTATTCTGAATCATTTTTAGTGATTCTTCTGCATCAAGAATGTGTGTTTCTGTTGCTTGAATAATATGATCTTCTTGCTTATTCTGGATTTGCTGTTCCAAAATTTCTGATAGATGATCTAATGCTGCTTTTGAATGGATCCAATTCGTTGCTTCTTCTTTTTCTGCTTTCTCTTCATTTAAATTCAGTTCTGCTTCGTCGATTTCTTCTTGAGAGCCATTCTTCTTTGCTTTGTTGAACTGTCTTTGCAGTTTTTTGATTCGTTTGTCTGCTAGATTTTCATGTTGTACTTTCATCACTTTGCTGATGATTGTTAATGAAATAGGTTCAGG
>Ga0209092_10003990_pt1 | contig 12499 bp, 8 predicted proteins | sample FraStrMetagenome_FD_187446 | JGI IMG/M metagenome (GOLD analysis project Ga0209092, IMG submission 187446) | Marine eukaryotic phytoplankton communities from Arctic Ocean - Fram Strait ARC3M Metagenome (SPAdes) (version 2) | ecosystem: Environmental > Aquatic > Marine > Oceanic | place: Fram... | reverse complement strand
CAAAAACATAAAAAATGAAATTTTTAAAATCGAAAGATAAATCTTGCAAACAAAAAATACCCCACTTTTGAATCTGAGCTAATTTTCTATAATGATTTCGTCAGAATGTTTGCATTTAAAACGTTCTTTCAGCATGTCAATATTGATTATCGTTAGTAGAAACATATCGATTGAAAAATATCTTTGCGAGATTTGAACTCGAGAGAAGCTTTGAAAGAACTTTGATTGTTACATTGAGCTCCAACCAACAATCAAGGTCCTGATGCAAAATAAATGGTCAGAAGCACCAAAAAAATCAGAAATCATAAGTGTAAAAATGAATGGTGTTTATGAAAGATCTGAAAACGATAGTAATGAAGAAACCACTCCAATTATGGGTACACCAGCTGGGCAAAGTAGTCTCGAAGATCTTTCCTTCTATAGACAGAATTCCAACGACATGGTTGTAAGTGAACCCAAAGGTCCTCCTCCAGAAACACCGCCCCCGACTCCTCCGAGTTCGAAACGAAAGAAAAAGAAAAAAGGGAAAGCTATCAAACCTGTAATCTCAGACTATGAAGATACTTATCAGAATGTCAATAATTCCATTCCTAACGAAAACCCCTACGATTATGATTTTGGAACCCAAAACAATGACCCACTTCCTATTATTGTGGCACGAATGAGGAGGATAAATATAGCTCTTTCACTGGCATCTTTTTTATTTGAAATCCCTTTCATTGTTTTCAAAATATTCACTCCTGCTACAATGGTTTTGGCGGGCTATTTAGGATTTATGGCCCTTTTGTTACTTGCTTTTGAATTACATACTCCTCTTGTGAGAGATTTTCTGGTAGATAACTTTGGGTAAGTTTTTATATCACTCAAGTCTTATATTTCTCTACATCTTTTATTTTTTCCTCACATGATATATTTATGTTAGAATACTATATTCTCCATTAGGAAGATCTTTCTATATGCTACTAATGGGTATGCTTGCTTACGGACAAAATGAAATTCTACAAATGCTTTTGGGTGTTGCATTTATTGTGAATTCAATTTATACTATAGTGATTAGTTGCATGTTTCCGGACTTTAAAAAAGTTCATGAGCACCCAAGTCAGAGAGAGGATATGTTGGAAAAAGCAAGAGAGTATGGGATCAAAAATAATTGGGTCAGCAGCGAAACTTCGAACCTCTTGAATCCCGATATGAATGCTGCTGCGTATAAAAATTGGGCTTCGTACCAACAATTGTAAATGATTAAGACGATAACTCAAAATTAGCTCAATTCAATTGGAACATTTTTCTAAAACCTAGTTGCTCACCATTTTTAAAGAAAAATTTTGGTTTGGATTTGTAAAATTTCATGATTTCTGATAGCTTCATATGAAGCAAAATTTTGTTTCTGCAAGAATACTATATAAGCATAACTGGTCTTTCGAGATATAAGAAATGAGAGTATCCTTATGAGCCCTTATATTATGCGCTGCTGTTAGACTTCAAAGGTGTGCAGGTTCATGCTATGATCCTGTACGGCAGATTGATTCACCTCAAACTTGCGAATGCGATCAAAGATTATTCATAATTTTACAACTCTTCAAGAAATATGAATAGAATCTGCGTTATAGTGATATCGATTTTTAGAGGTATAGTCTACGATGTATTATGCTCTTAAAATTAACAAACATTCTATACAACAAAATTATAAGAATTAAAATCCTAGAAAAGCTTCGGAAATATCCAAATATTTTGAAAATAGAATCCAATGCTATGGAAAGAAGAGAAATTAAAAAGAAATGATTTGATGAATTTCACTTTACAAATGTAATACCTGAATATCGATGGGAGCCTTGCTGAATTCCTTTGGGAACAAACTCATAGAGATTATCATTATATTGCAATTGATTATCTGAACAAAATATCAAGATCATAAAGATGATCATTTGCGGTTCTGTTGATTTGATCGCAACAAATTACGTTGGAGTATATTTGAAAAAAATTTCCCGCTGAAAGAGATAATATACTATCACAGTGGAGGAATAGTGGGTTGAATAGAACATGTTTGACTTTGCAACTAAAATACAAAAATGATGTTGATTTCGATTTCCTGAAAAGTCTAGTGTTGCAATATAAAGACAAAACGAATTCTTCATTCAGAAAGCAATTGGTTGGTCTTTACGACATTACTCGAAATTTAATCCAAGCGCGGTGAAGGAATTTATAGAATCTGTTCACACGCGAAGCTTTAAATCATCTAATTCTAAACCACAACAAAATTTGCAGCTGTTGAGTATGTAGAAGAAAGCACAGAAAGGAAGCACTTCATACTTTGAATATATATACATAAAGATATTTTCGAATTTAAAGCAAAATACAAAAAAAACATAATCCATGAATAATCTATCTTTATGATAATTTTTTCAAGCTTATATGCTCAATCTTTGCGGACAGTGAATGATGTTTGTTTAGGAAAGATAAAAAATAGTCTTTTCCTGTATTTTACCTTTTGCCTTACTATTTTATTTTTCACCCATTTCAATATCGAAATCACAATCATCGTCCTTTACATCACAATCAAGAACATTATTATACACATCACTGTCCTCCATCGAGCTAAGTCGCCAATGCTTTATTGTATTGTCCGCAGCACCTGATAGAAATGTTGACCTACCTTCAACTTTAACTACTGAATATACCCAATTTGAATGACCTAAGAATGTTCTTATGCATTCCCCGGAAACTAAGTTCCATAATTTGACGGTAGTATCACTCGACGCAGAGAGGAATGTTTTTTTATCAACCAAACATAACATAGTTACTGAACCAATGTGTCCTTCAAATGTACGCAGGCATTGTCTGGACTCTATATCCCATAACTTGATAGTATTATCATCGCTTCCAGTTAAAAAGTGAGAATTAAAAACACTAACTACAGTATTTACCCATCCTGGATGACCCTTGAATGTGAAGATGCATCTTCCAGTATGGATGTTCCAAAGTTTTGCAGTGTAGTCAGCTGAACCACTGACAAATGTTAAACCGTCTATGTTTGCCACTGATTGTACCCAATTAGAATGTCCTTATGAACAAAAAAGGAAATAAATACATCAGAACGTTTAATATCAACACAAAAATTCTAAAAAAAAGCGAATCATGTTCATACCTCTATAAGTTTTTATACATTCGCATAAATTGATGTTCCACAATTTGCAAGTATAATCTGTTTGAATACGAAAAAAATCACCAGGGAGAATATTGAGAACAATTTCCAATAAGAAACAATTCTCAAGCGAACAGAATCTTACCATCTGAAGCTGTTATAAATCTATCATCATCAATCATAGCTATAGAGCGAACCATATCCAAATGTCCTTTGTATGTGACTAAATTTTTACCAGTTTCAACGTCCCATAACTTTGCAGTTCTATCTCCAGATCCTGTAATGAATCTTGTATCACCTGCTATCGTTACAGCTTGTACCCATCCCTCATGACCCTCAAAAGTCTCCAAACATTTACCACTTTTCAAATCCCTATTTTTTATAAGGAATTAAGAGACATGTAAGGATGACTTGAAACGAATGAAAAAACTTTAAGTGACAATTCCCAAATCTTTACATACCATAATTTTGCTGTGTTATCACCAGAACCCGAGATGAAATAATCTTCATCTATCATGGCAAGGGACCGAATCCATCCTCGATGGCCAAGGTAGGTTGAAAGGATACTTGCGCCAGTGTTATGCACATCCCCACGTTCGTCATATGCTTCTGCTAATTTAATTAGAATATCATAGCCGGCAGTCATTATATTCACCAATGCAAAATTGGATATTTGACTCCCACCAAATTGATCTAGTTTGAATGAGAGAAACATTTGTGGAACATCCTCGAGTATAACACCAAAGAAAAGCAAATGACCAGTTGTGAAACTTGATATCTTGAAGTATTTTAGGATAGGGCGTACAATCCTGCCATCAGTAGCAAGCATCAACCAAGTTATGAGGCCGATCAAACAGAATCCAAACTGTATATTTTTCCACACGGGTGGCAAATCAATATTTCGATTCGCCCAATAAAAAGCCCAGTCTCCAATTAGATCGAAATCACTTGCAAAGGATGTAAGAACTGTAATAGCTCGGAGTTCCTTATTCTGACTTTTGAGATCCCGTTTGGACGGGAAATATTTCTGTACAAATGCTGCAACAGCCATATCTTTCAAAAAATCAAAAGTGCGATAGAAAAATTGACGAAGGAGACTACTTCCTCATCGCTTGTGTTTATTAAAATTTGTGATCATTTCCGTTAATAATATCAATATAAAAAAGCTAATTTTCCAAACGGCGGTTGTCTTGTTGAACCGCCCCCGTATGTAGGTGTTGTATGATATTATTTTAAAGTGTCTATTACGGCTACTCAATGAGACGGATCCCGTTGTTTCGTTCTACGGCTTACTCCCACGAGTTAAAAACGACGCAAGCGAGGAAAGTCACCAATATGATATGTGCATTTATGATTCAGAAATAGCTTATGTCTCAATGGTGCAGTTGATTGTGCAAGAATATGAGAAACAAACTTATCTCTTTTATCCACAAACAAAACGATAAAAAAATCGTTTTCTAAAGTAATAATGTATTTCTTAACCCCTCTCAAGTTTTATGCTCTATTTAAATTTCAAGTGGGGACTTTCTTAAGGTACGGTTTTAGCGTTTTTCTTCATTTCTTCTTCACCTTCCCATCCTTCGAACCAAGCAACACCGTGCTTCCTTGTACCATCAAAGACATTTCTACCGTGTAAAGTTTTGTAATTATCAAGAAGAACAACATCACCCTCAGTCATCTTCACAAATTTCAAGCTTTCCATTGTGACATCATCCAAGTGTTGTAAGTCATCATCAGAAAGGTTGCCGTCATCACCGTAAAACATATCTGACTTGTTAATTTGAGATGCACCGTCTTCAAAACGTTCAGCTCCGTATCTAGTGTTTTCCGAAGAATCAGAATCATTTAGAATCCAATAAAATAGTTATTCTTTTGTTTGTGTAAAGAGCAACAATATGTACTTACATTTCTTCTCTCTTTTTTCTCAATTGACTGGAGTGGGAATGTACGTTACAAAACCAAGTAGGATCCCCTGTGACTGGGTGCCTAACAATTGGTGGTTGACTGGGCGCTCTCGCTTGCAATTTAGTTGCATCATCGTATGCTCCTCCTTGTCCCCACCTCAAATCTACGTTAAAATCAACTTTTGCATTGATGGCAGCACTGGCTAAGCCCTTGATAGCACCTTTAACTGGTGCTTGCGTAAAATCGGGCAAATTATCAATCCAGCTGAAAAATGGCAATTCCATAACAGAATAGCGGATGTTGCGATTATAAAGACGTTCCATAACATCAGTATCGAGGTCACGGAAGATTTTACGTCCATCAGCAATGAGGAATTCTCCTCCTTCTTCAGCAGCTTTGAAGCAAACGAAAGCAGCTGCGCGGGGTGCACGTGTTCCAACGAACTCATTGTGCATTCCTTATTAATGAGAGAGTCAATTCAAAAAGATGAGTAAATCTCTTTGCATATTTTTAGGTCGAACTACATGACGAATTGTTTCTTACCAATGAAAAAGTTTTTACGACTTTCTTTGTTAACAGCTTCGTATACAGGGCTGTTTTTTTGTCCATCAACGGTAGGTCTGGCACTCACACTGTGTAATGGATCAAGGCAAACTTTCATACCCACAGCATCATAAAACTTCACAAATCCTTCTTGGGACTTCATCAAGTCAAAGCCTCTGAAAATAACAGCTCCATTCTCTTCCATCTTTCTTTTGATTTCCATTGCATTCTCTTTGACGTAAGCAAGTTGACCTTCGACATCATCTGCTGCAAGATTCAAATCATCAGTTGCATGAATGGTGGGGGCGAATTCAGGTGCTTCCGTGTCTCTGTACTGCTTCTGAACTGAGGCAATATCATTAATTTCATCACCCCATAATGTTAATGGAGCAAGGGGAGGTTGTTCAAGAGTTTCTGCCATTTTTTGGGATAATTGTACGCGTTGTACATTCTTGTTCACAAAACTGGTAGTGGTGAATGCATTTGCTGCACTCAAAGAGAGAGCCAAAGCAAGGGCTTGGACACTAATTTTCACCATCTTTTCAAAGCTTATCAAAACTTGACCACTCCTCGAAATATCACTTTATTGAAGTGGATATACTAGATACTCGACTGCTACTTACATGAATCAGGATTCTCTTCTTTTTTCATTCATGTTCACTTTTCGCTGCCCTGATGCTTTGTTTAACTGTCCTTTGTGTAGATTAAATATTCTGCCTACGTAGCCAGATTTATTGTTGAAGTTTTGCATTCCAAGTTAGCTGACTGTACCATGAATACATAAACAACGTATGTAGAATTCAATCCAAAAACAATAATAAATAGTGACAAATGGAACATTCTGCTCTATGTTTCTTGAATGAAATTGCTCAGCAGTAGCAGCAGTAATCAAAGACAAATCATCTTTCAATTGTGAACGAGTTCAATCGTTGACGAAACCAGCAGCTTTCAAACGTATATCGTTATAATTGGTTCCTGTGCGTTACCCACGTATTTTTTACTTTTAATCAGCTGCTGTTCAGAAATATCTTTCATGAAATCCTTTAAAAGTCCAATAGAACTAACTGCTCAACCATAACATCAACATCAAAATCCGTAGTCTACACGTCGTTCTAGAGTCATAATATGATTTCTTTTTTTCATCAATTCTTCATTTTTTAGGAATTTGGTTTGCATGACACAGTATAAGAATTAGAGAGTAAAACTGTTGAACCCAAAAAAATTAGAGCATTAAGATATACCCCATTACTTCATTCAAATTGAAAAACGCAATCAATATATGCATATTTGTATTCTTAACTGAGAGAACCGCCAAAAATAAGAAATGTGCGCATTTTATTGAAAAAGATATAGGTCCGCGAGTCTAGAAAAAGTCAGGATCCAATAAACTATTCTTCTTTCATCTTTTGCAAAATGAGAAGCTTAAGTAACTTTGAATTTTCTGCAATGATAACCTTACTCTATAATCGTTTCTTAAGAATTGTTTTGTATAAACAATGAAAAGCAATATATTAGACCCATTGCCGAACCATTAAGTGCTTCAGTAATCCTAAAAGAAATGGAGTGAAAGTTCACATTCCGACTTATTTTTCAATAATGTTTTTAAACAAATTTCGAAACTTGATTTACATCAACTTCAGCATCATTTTTTTGGTTCACAGGTGTCTCTGGGGCCTGGGTATACTCAAAAATGTAATGAAATTTATGATGGCTAAATTAGTACATTTATGCAGTTTAATTTCATTCACTTAGTTTTCTATTTGATCAATGAAGAAAATGGTTAACTCAACGCTTTTTAAATATATTAACTTAGATAAGTGCATTGAATTAAGTCGCACATTAAACACATATTTATTTTTATATTATGAAATTATGCACAAAAATGAAACGTAGTTAATTACAAAATATTCGCAGAAACAATGCTATTCTTACTAAACAAAAGTTACGCTCAGCCTAATTAATTACCTTATCAATATCGTTCTTCGACTCACATATTTGTTTTTCTCGGAAAAAAGAAAACACAACGAAAAACATCTCTTGTTTATCACTTTTCCTTAATTGTTTTGGATACAAAGGCCAATAATAAATGGATCCAGGACAAGAGCAGATAGATTTATCGGGCGGTGAATCAGGTCCCAGAAGAACAACAATAGGTAATGTTGGTTCATCTGAAGGCAGCACGAACGCAGCCAATGATGTTGCTACTAAAATAGCTAGTGATTTAGGGGTATCAAATCATACTTCAGGAATTTCACAAAATGCTTCAGTAAGTGAAAATGGCTTGGGCAATGCACCTGTTACAAATTTTCAACCAATGGCAGAGGTTGAGAGCAGATCTGGTCGCATTTCCCCATACAAAGCAGCTAGAACGAGTAACAGCTTTGGTCCAAGAACTCTAAATCCAGTACATCAAAACTCGCAAATTTTGACTGCATGTCCAACTATGGATGAAGCTGACAAAGATGTAAGCATCTTTGATCGCCATGGCCAGTTAGCTCCTTACAGGGAAGGTCCACATACATACATGAGGACAAGCGATGGTACATTGTTTAGAAGGAGATGGTATGGAAGAGTTGAGGATGGTTACATTGCCTGGATGTCAATTAATATCCTCGAGACTTTTGGTGTTACAGTTTATCAACCGTTGAATCCAGTCGAAATGAAAGAAGGAAAAGTACCAGAATGGATGTACAAACTTACATCGCTCCCAAATCTTGCCATTCCCATAAGTTACTTTTGCATTGGAGTTGCGTTACAACTTTTGCGCACACCTTTGATTGTCTATTTCATTGAGGATCAAAACGCTTCTGCCGCTGAAGTAAATGTATTGTTTACTGTCATGGCTGTTCCTTGGTGTTTCAAAGTTCTCTATGGATTTCTTTCTGACTGCTTGCCCATTTCTGGTCTTCGTAGAAAACCTTACTTTATGACAGGCTGGGTTGTGTATGTGTTATCAAACGTGATTCTCATGCTTACGCCCATGCCTTCGATTCAAATGTGTATCCTGTTAGTTTTTACGCAAACTGCTGGGTATATGTTAGCGGATGTAATGACAGATGCATTGATTGTCGAACGTAGTCGCTATGAAACTACTGAAAATCGTGGTACAATGCAGTCGAAAGGATACATTATTCGTTTTTTTGGGAGTGTGATTGGTGCATCAATAGGAGCAGTAGTTTACAACAAAGAAGAATGGGATTGGTATCTACCCATCAATGTCATTTTCTTGATAAATGCAGCATTCCCTGCCTTTTTCTTGATTCCACTTGTCCCATTCTTGATGGAGATAGAAACTCAATGTGAACCTAAAAACTTTTGGTTGCAGTGCAAAGACTTATTTCATACCGCACAACTGCGATCTGTATGGCAACCAATGACGTTTGTTTACGTTTATAATGCATTACAGTTGACAAATCCCGCTTGGATGAACTTTCTTGTAGAGGGTCTGGATTTTGCAGCATGGGAAATTGGTCTAGTAGGAGTAGTTGGAAGTGTTATGGCGTGGTTTGGAATTATGGTGTATAAAGAGTTCTTCTTCGCAAGTAATTGGCGTATTGTTTTCTTTTGGTGCACGACACTTGCTAGTCTAATTGCATTGTGTCAACTCATATTGGTGTTTGGTTTGAATAAAGAAGTTGGGATCAGTGATATTTTTTTTTCTATGGGAGACGATGTTTTAGTAGAGTTTGTCATTGCAGTCCAATTCCTACCAATGTGTATCATGTATCTCGGACTTTGTCCGGAGGGAAGTGAAGGTACTACCTATGCAATGCTGACGACTTGGAGCAATTTAGCTGGAAGTTTGGCTTTTGATGTCAGTACTGCATTGACTTCCATATGGGACGTTAGTAGTGAAACTATTGAATCTGGAGACTTTTCAGGGGTATGGAAGTTGTCTCTTCTTTGTGGCCTAGTTGGCCCTCTTCCTCTATGCTTGCTGTTTCTCATTCCTAAGAATAAACAGGATCAAGAGAGACTGCAAGCAAACACAAGTCGGAATGTGTTAGCAGGAACTTTATTTATTACCGTCATGATTCTTACACTTATCATAACTTTTGCGGAGAGCATCTATGAAGTCTACTTCAATGAACAAAATGATAAATATGAGAGTCAAAGACGATTATCAAGAATAATGGTTGGACATTAAAATACTTTCTTTAATAACTTTTGGTCTTCATTTTCGTAATCATAAAATAACATATATCATACCTCGTTTGAATCGAAAGTCAGAACCAAAAACAAAAAAATAGTATGAAAACACACTAGTAATAAACCATAACCATTGTTGCGACAGAAAGTTTCTTGATTCCTCTCCATATTACGAATTAGATATTTTGTGGCAACCGTTTGATCCTTGAAGATAAGAAAAATTAAACAGATGAGTTAAAGTTGAAATCAATTAAACATTTTAATGCTAATTGCAATTCATTACTTTTAGATCTTATGTACAGACATTGTACTGTATTGGTCAAAAAAGAATCAGTGAGGTCAGAGTAAAAAAACAACGATTTTATGAAATAGAGATCTTCCCTTATTCCGCAGATGGCACAATGTATACGCATTTATTGCATTATCAACCCAATCATTTTTTTTTTCAACACAGTTTGGTTTTGGTTCTGCTCTAGAATACTTTTTGGAGAGGATTCAATGCCTAGGCTAAGGTAGAGCTGCAAAGAGGCCCTCCAGTTATAACTAATCCCATAGTTTATAAGAATGCTTATAAAAAGACATCGACCTTCAGCATGTAAATAGCATAATCCGAAGATTATGCGGTTTACCTAAACAACAGGCGTGGCCCATAGTTATAATTGTGCGGAAGTAGTTGGTGGTTGTACTTAAAAATGAAAGCATGCAAAATGTACAATGGGTTCGTCGCATGGACTCCGTTAATCATTTCGTTTTGAATTTTTTATTTTTCCTTACTGTCGCTGACTTTTTTTTCTCAATACAGTAATAAAAAATCCTATTTGACCATTTAGAGATTGTGCCATCCTTTACTTTGAAACTCTCGATTCCAGCATCAAAGACAAGATATACTCTTTTGATACTAGTATCAGAATAATCTTCATACATTATAGTACGCAAAAAAATTTTGAATTTAGAGGAAGAAGAAGAAGGAAACACTACAAGAAACTTCATAATGCTCTTTGAAGTTTCTTAAATATTAATTTGATAAACATTGAAGTTAAATGATATTCTTGATACCACAAAAATATTCAAGTTGTTTGCGTCAAACTTTTTCGGGTACCGTACTATACTAAAGAAACTCTCTCAAATCACCTCCTTTGAACTCATTTGGTTAAAATGCTCAAAATGAATTTCCAACCTAAAAAAATTGTCTGCTGTCATAAGGTTATTATTTTGTTGAAACTTGTTCTCCATGAAAGCAGTACTCACAATTTTCCTTCATAGTTACAAAAAATTGGTCAAAACGTTTCACAAATAAGATGGATTGATAGAGAACAAGATGTTCGGTGTAGTCGCAAATCATAGTTATGCTCATGGATTTTGCTTACGAGCCTCTCAACTGTTCATAAAAGCACGTAAGGTATCTTTAATCAAGGTTTAAATAAAATATACCTTGCCAACAAATATTTTTTGGATCTGCAGAGGCCAATAATAATGGGACGAACGCGTGCATGTTACTTAAAAACTGAAACTCAAAATCGAATAATTTTGTTTTACGAATGCATACCTATTCTAGACCGAAGCAGCGCATGTAGTAGGAGCACGTTCTTCTCTACGCGCATCTATTTAGCGTCGTATCTGTGACGATACTTTACGCCATATTTTCAGCTATCTGTGATAATCACGTAGCTACAAACACAACCCTTTTTCCAAGGCGAAAAAAGGCACATCTCACTTTTTCAAAATTGCTTGAATAGCAATTTTCGAGGATCTTGCTAGATCCTTTCACGGCTCAATATCGAGCCTTTTTTCTTTTTAGATCGACAGCATTTCGATCGGTATCCCTATCCTATTCGGATGTGGGGCCAGCATTAAATCTATACCATTAAGGTGTTAGATCAGCATTACAATCTATACCATAATGGTGTTAGATCTAGTTTATTTCTAATGATAATAGCATTATCTGTTATTCATATTAGCCTATTCTATTATTATAAGGCGCTATCGACTATTGTCGAATTCATAACTTAGATGTTTAAAGATTATTTTTTCTTTCTTTGTCTGGTCCAGAGTCTTTTCGGAGACGATCGGGAAGAATGGAAACTATTAATGTTTGATTCGTCTTGGGTGCTCATTGTTAAGAGCCATGAACCTTTTTTCATGACATTTTCTTTTTCGTTTTAAACGAATACCAATTTAAATCATGGCACCCACGACTGGGTCAAACAAGATTGGATTCAGACGTGCTTCGAAAAATAATATTTCGCGGCTTTTTTCAATCTTTTCAGCTTGGCTGAGTTAAGAAATACGCTGATTTGATCGGTTTCTAAATACATTCTCATTGACGCCTATATAAATGATATGGTTCATTTATTAGGACTGCACGTATTTCATATTATCAAGGCGTTTACATTATGTCCTTTATATGGATTATCCAATCCCCTATTTAATACGAACTTTATTTTCTTACAAAAAAATGAGTTTTTTTTCATGATCTATAATTTAAATCACTTTTTTTGGGCGCTCATTCATTTCATGGTAGTCTTTCATTACTGCCGAAATTGAATGAGTTTTTATAACATACTTCATCTATATATGCCTTTTTGATTTAAGAAAAAAAGAGCAACCATAGAAAATAATTACAGATACTATACAGTATATTGAAATAGTCATTATTTTAAACTTTAGTTTTCTTTCCATTCATATTTTGAAATTCCCTCCTTTTCAAAAGTATAAGAAAAATGAGAATTGATATTGGAAGTGATGCTCTAGCGATTCAAT
>Ga0209092_10003989_pt1 | contig 12506 bp, 19 predicted proteins | sample FraStrMetagenome_FD_187446 | JGI IMG/M metagenome (GOLD analysis project Ga0209092, IMG submission 187446) | Marine eukaryotic phytoplankton communities from Arctic Ocean - Fram Strait ARC3M Metagenome (SPAdes) (version 2) | ecosystem: Environmental > Aquatic > Marine > Oceanic | place: Fram... | reverse complement strand
GGTGCATATCTGAAATGGTTAAGTAAAGTTCTTGACTTTCCGATTGCATATAGTGACGAACGAATATTGAAAGATATCAAAGAGAATCAGAATGCGAAGTATGTGAAACACGTAGAGGAACACTGGTTGGATGAACAGGTATGGAATGGGATAAGACCAAAAAATGAAAGGTAAGTATTTATTAATGACAGGAGCGCCAGGCAGTCGATGGTCTGGAGTTGCAAATAGGATTCATGCATCCGTTGACTTTGACCATAGTGATGATACCGAAGAAAGGTCATTCTCACATCACAATGGTTTGATACACGGGGGTGCATACTTTGACCCTATGATGGAGTTTGAGAACTCCCGTAAGAACTGGGACAAACCATTCATGAAGAGAGGTGGTAGTACTGGTTACCCAAGAAGCATGAGTACTGGAATACGACTAATCAAATCACACACCTTTGCATATAAACTGGAGACCTTAAAGGAACATCCTATTGTTATGGTACTAAGGAACGACTACGAGTGTTTGACTTGGTGGTTAGAGTGTGGTGGTTTTGATATTCCATATCCCAACTATGCGTGGTACAAGAATGAAGACCAAATGTTTACACAGATACAATTACAGAATCAAGCTATAACAACATTCATATATAAGAACAGAGATAAGGTTATCAAGTGTAAAACTAATTGGGAATTATTAGACGTGTTAGGATTAGACTCTTCGGTAGCTTGTGATGGATATGATAAAAAGGATGTGAGTGTATATGTCTACCAACCCTAAATCAATGACTGCCGAAACAAGGCAGTGGTTAAAGGACTACTTTACATACGACTGGCCGAGTTCACGTACTGCGGGACTCGATAGATATTACTGGACAGGATTTAGGTTGATAGATGAAATCAGAGAAGGGGAACGAGTTCTGGATGTTGGTTGTGGTATCAATCCTTTTAAGCGCCATATTACCAATCTTCATGGAATTGACATCACAGATATAGGTTCTGACGAACAAGTTGATGTGGAACACTTTAAGACCGAAGAGAAGTATGATGTTGCGTTTGCACTAGGTAGTATTAACTTCTGTAGTTACGATACAATCAGAGACCAGACCGAAGGAATGGTCAATGCACTGAAACAGAAGTCTCGTATCTATTGGAGATGTAATCCAGCGCACCGTGACCACGGTAACGACAAAGTGAATGATGTGCCGTTCTTCCATTGGAGACTGGAACACCATCTCTTGTTATCAAAACGTTTCGGATACGAAGTAACAGAATTTATGCCTGACCAGAACAGGTACTATGTAAAATGGGAAAGAGAATGAACCACAAAATATTCATCCACATACCTAAGAATGGTGGGATGACAATAAGAAAAGACCAGACGATTAGACAACAAGTCATCTTTTCTTCAACGAATAATCATAAGAGTGCTGCATACACCAAGGGCCTTGAAGAGAAGATGCACAACACCAAAGACCACCAAGGGTACGAACACGCACGTTGGAGAGACCTGAAGACTGATGTTCAGGAGAATTTCCAAGCAGTTGCAATCATTCGTAATCCTTGGGATAGGGTCATGTCTCGGTTTAACTTTGCAAAGAAAGTAATATACCACGAAGGAACCCAACCAAAAGACTATGCAGATGTATCATCATTTGAGGCATTCCTAGAGGAACGTCATAAGTGGGGTGGTCAAGAGTATATGTGGCATCGTGCCATTCGTGGATGGTATCCCGCATACGACCACGTGAGTGACTTGGAAGGAAACAACCGATGTGACATACTGCGGTTCGAGAACTATAACGATGACGTGAAACTATACTTCGGTCTATTGAACAACCCTGCCCCTCGCAACATTACTCGTGTACCCAATGATAAGGGTAAGACGGGATACGGTACTTCTTATACTGATATATACACTAAAGAGACTATACAACTAGTCGCTGACTGGTACAAGAAAGATATAGACTATTGGGGTTTTGACTTCGATACTGGTGCAACAAGGAACTATTGGAATGCTTAAAGAACTATTCGACAAATACGACTGTGATAAGGGTACAGACAAACATCACTACTATAGAGAATACGAACCCTATATGGAGTCTGTAAGAAATGACCCTATCAATCTATTAGAGATTGGTACATTCAAGGGTGCATCTACTCGTGCGTTCCATGAATATTTTCCTAACGCAAACATCTATACGATTGATATCTTTCAAAGAACAAAACCCGCAGACCTTGACATCCTAAAAGAGAAACGTGTTCACTGGTTACAGGGTGATTCTATGGATGCGTCCCTTGGTACTAAGATTAAACAAGAGTGGGGTGACGTAAAGTTTGATTTCATTATTGATGACGGTGCTCACTGGCCAGAAGCGAATAGATTAACCTTTGCAAACTGTATTCCTTTTATGAAAGATGACGGTACATATTTTGTTGAGGACGTTTGGCCAATGGATAGGATGAGTCCAGCTGAACTAGCTAATCCATGGTTAAAATCAAAAGCAGATAAGTATGATATATTAAAACATATTAGATTTATGACTGCATTGGATAGTTATAGTACGACTCACTATGACCGAAGAAAACAAACTAAATGTGGGGATACCTACATAATCGCAGTAACAAAATAATGATTAAACTAGTATTATTCGACCTAGACGGTGTTCTTGTTAGCACCAAAACTATACACTTTGATGCCTTGAATGAAGCGTTAAATCATTTCGGGTATCCTTCAATCTCTGTTGAAGACCATCTAACTAAGTATGATGGACACACAACCGAAGATAAACTGAATATGTTGGGTGTACAAGATGACCTGAATGCCAAGATTCAAGTATATAAACAGGCGGTCACATACTACAAACTAAACACCATCAAACCTAATCTTGGTATTGTCAAACTATTCAGACATTTGAAAGATGAGGGATATAAGATTGGTGTCTGTTCTAATGCGATTGACAAAACCGTATACAAGTGTGTAACTATGTTGGGTCTGGATGAGTATGTTGATATCATTCAAACTAGTTTTGATGTAGAGAACCACAAACCACATCCACAGATTTGGTGGAATGCTATGAGTGAGTTTGGATGTTATCCTTATGAGTGTGTCATTATTGAAGACTCTCCGACAGGTCTCATGTCCGCATATCATTCTGGATGTCCCAACGTAATAAGGGTAACCTCTCCCGAACAAGTTAACGTTGATTTGTTACAACAGATACACGGTAATACGGACAAACCAAAATGGGTTGACAAGAAGATGAACGTCTTGATTCCTATGGCTGGTGCTGGGAGTCGTTTCTCTCAAGCGGGATACACTTTCCCCAAACCATTAATTGACGTTAATGGTAAACCGATGATTCAGACCATAGTAGAGAACATAGGTATTGACGCAAACTATATCTTTGTGGTACAGAAAGAACATCGTGAGAAGTACAACCTAGATACCATGTTGAACCTCATTGCACCTGACTGCACTATTGTAGAGGTTGATGGTGTAACAGAAGGTGCTGCGTGTACTACGTTACTTGCCAAAGAATTCATTGACAACGATGACCCGTTATTCATTGCAAACTCCGACCAGTATGTTCGATGGAACTCTCTGGACTTTGTCTACAAGATGAACGAACTAAACGCTGACGGTGGTATTGTTACTTTCAAAGCAACACACCCTAAGTGGAGTTATGCCGCTGTTGATGACAATGGTATGGTTACCGAAGTTGCAGAGAAGAATCCTATCAGTGATAATGCAACGGTAGGTTTCTATTACTGGAAACACGGTAAAGACTATGTCGAGTGTGCAACGGATATGATAGATAGGGACATACGAGTGAACGGAGAGTTCTATGTGTGTCCAGTATTCAACCAAGCTGTTCTCAACGGACAGAAAATATTTACCCATGAAGTAGAGGAGATGTGGGGTCTCGGAACACCAGAAGATTTAGATACCTTTCTACGTGACTATTGAAAACTGCTCTTTGCATATCTGGACGATGGAATGACGATTGTTCGCACAAGTGGGTAGACCGTTCTAAGCGGTTACTGCCCCACGACTACCTGTACACTGGTTCATGGAAAGGTCAAAACACGGTGGACTTCACCGTAGATTACTTCTTTGATGAACCAGAGAACAAGTATCACCCAGTCTTTGACACCGAAGCATATCCTGATGATGCGTCTGAACTCAGACGTGAAGTCTTTCCCCAGTTAATAAAAGAACATGAAGCTGGTGGTTCTTCCCATACCCAACTGAAACACGCCCTTGCCGCACAGAACTGGCACAAACAGATTCTAATCCACAACGAGATGATGAAACAGTTACCCGATGATATTGACATGGTCATCCGTACTCGTTTTGATACAATAGTCTCCGACCAGTTAGACTGGCAAGGAATGTTGCAAGAGTCATATGATAAGATAGTTCCTATGGGATTCAATTGTATGAACTACTACGGTAACCACGACTTCAATAGCATTAAGGGTATGGGTAAGGAGACTACTTACTATATCAATGATGCGTTGATTATACATCCTAGAGAGTGTTGGGATACCGACTTAGTGGATAGACTATATAAAGATAAGAAGTTAAAGAGTGCAGAGGAGGGATGGTATCAAATACTATCCGAACCTTTTGGTATGTACCACCAGAGTTATCACGGTGGTTGTTATTTATCTGGAAGATGGGAATACGTGAGAGATGTTGATGCAAGCCTACATAATTAGTATGATAAACAATCATGAGTCCACAGTTGCGACTCGTATGGTTATAGAATCAATAAAGAAAACGGGAACCCAACTAGAACCCGTCATTCTACCAGCAACCACACCACAGACAATCGGTGAGGGAATGGAAGGTCTGAATCTATCTGGTACTGCATGGACGTACCCATTGGACGAACACCAAGACGGTCTTGATTTGAAAACAGGATTACGTCTGACTCATTACAAGACTGCAAACCATTCTAATCGTGTTGCGTGTATGATATCTCATATGAGATGTTGGCAGAAAGCAATCGAACTCAATCAGACTATTGTTGTACTAGAACACGATGCATTGTTTACCGATACTCTTTGTCCAGAGGACTTGACTTCTGAATGGAAGGGTGGTATAATAGGGCTTAATGACCCTAGAGGTGCAACTAGAAGGTCTCAAGAGTATCATAATAAAGTATCATCCTATGTTGGACTACAACCAGTTCCTTCTGTTGATGATTGGGATGTACCACAAGGACTTGCGGGTAACTCTGCATATATGATATCACCCAAGGGTGCTAAGAAACTTATAGATAAAGTAAGAGAAATAGGGATGTGGCCTAATGATGCATTGATGTGTAAACAGATGTTTCCATGGTTACAAGTCGTATATCCTTACTACACAACAATACAAAAGGGGTTGAAGTCAACCACAACATCATGAAAGCATTCGTAATTACATTAATGGACAACCCCCAGAGCGTTGAAGTCGCACAGAGATGCGTTGAATCTGGAAGAAGAAACGGTATTGATATCTGGAACTATGAGGCATTCTCTCCCAAGGATGACCCAGTATCATTGTTACAGACCAGAGGTATAGACCCTATTCAGTTTGATGAGAGGTATTCTCGCAACCTAAACTGCATCTCAGCATTCCTCTCACACTATGGATTGTGGGAACAGTGTGTTAAAAGTAATGAAACCTTTGTCATCTTCGAACATGATGCGGTTCTGTTTGCTCCCGTTCCTACTGCACCATTCAATTACGTAATGAACATTGGTGCGCCTTCGTATGGTAAACACATCACCCCCGCACAGATTGGGGTCAATCCCCTAACAAGTAAGAGGTACTTCCCAGGCGCACACGCATACATGGTTACTCCCGCTGGTGCTAAACTACTGATAGAGAATGCACCAATGTATGCAAAACCAACTGACGTGTATTTAAACCTAGATACCTTTCCTTGGTTGCAGGAGTACTTTCCTTTCTGTGCAGAAGCCAGAGACAGTTTCACTACAATCCAAGTAGAACAAGGATGTCTTGCGAAACACAACTGGAAAGAAGGGTATGGTATCATCGATGCGTGAAATATTTTTAACAGGATGTGATGTCAACACTGAGTGGCAATTACCTTGGTTCTTGGAGAACTATAGTAAACACAACAACCATCCTATTGTAGTTGCAGACTTTGGTATGTCCAAAGAGATGTTGAAACAGATTGGCGATGCAGTTGACCTTATCATAGAGGTCAAGAGTGAAGCGAAGGGATGGTTTAAGAAACCACGTGCAATCCTTGATGGTACGCAATTAGATGGTATTAAAAAGGTTTGTTGGATTGACACCGACTGTGAAATCAAGGGTGACATCTCCAAGATATTTGGTTTATCTGAACAGGGTAAACTCGGTATGGTTAAAGACCGACCATGGAGTACTCGAAGAGATGAACTAGGTGAGTGGTATAACTCTGGAGTAGTTCTGGTTGAAAATACACCGAACATCTTAAAGTTATGGGCTGATGAATGTATTCGCAACCCAGTACAGGGTGACCAAGAGGTGTTGTATCTAATGATGGACGGTGATGCATTAAAGAAGATGTCTTATATTGCACCGTTGCCTCACATATATAACACTTTAAGATTAGACTACATAGATGGTATACAAGTAAAGAACCCTAAGATAGTACATCACACAGGTGCGAAGGGAAATGCTGTAATAAAAATGTTAATGGAGAAAAATGATGTATGAATATAGGACAAAGGTAGTACGTGTAGTTGACGGTGATACCGTTGACGTTGACGTTGATTTGGGATTCGGAGTATGGCTTCGTAAAGAACGAGTCCGTCTATACGGTATCGATACCCCAGAATCACGAACACGTGACAAAGAAGAAAAGAAGTATGGACTTGCCGCAAAGGCATTCCTAAAGAACGCACTTGGTACAAGTCCTATTCTTAGAACAACAAAGGACGGTAAGGGTAAGTTCGGACGTATCCTCGGTGAGTTCCTTGTTGAAGTAGAAGAGACTGGTAACATTATTAACATCAATCAATTGTTGATTGAAAACCATCACGCTGCTGAATACAATGGACAGTCGAAAGATGATATTGCGGAACAACATTTGATTAACAGAGAACTAGTAAAATTATGAAAGTATTACACAACAACGTCCTAGTGACACAAGCAGAAATAGAACAGAAAACTTCGGGTGGTATTATTCTATCTGGAGACGTAACGTCTGGTAATAAGATGGCCGTGGTAATTGCAACTGGTGATGCCATCACAGACCTTCCACCCAAAAGTAAGGTGTATCTCGATTGGAGTAAAGCTCTGCCTGTTGAGATTGATGGATTAAAGTGTGCTGTTATTGACTATATGTTTATTAAACTAAAAGTAGATTAATATTATGAGAGTGAATGTTCTAGGTAATGGTGACCACGCTGGATTGTTCAAACGTGGTACGCCAGGCAAATTACTGATATGTAATATGCCTCCGTTCGAGATTCCTCGTAGTGAGGTTCACGGAACTTGTATGGTGGACTTCAAGATGATGAAGGCACTACAGGAAGGTCGTATCCAATTAGATATGTACGATTGGATTCTAGGTACAAGACCCAAACTGTGGATGGAACAGTCGGGAACATTCTATATGAAGTACTCTCATCTTATCAAAGGGTTTTATACTAATGTCCCTAAGTATGCTGAAGCAGGTGACCCACGTATGGCTGCGACCAACTTCAACTGTGGTCATATGGCAGTTCACTATGCGTGTAACAAGATGAGAGCAGAGGAGGTTCACATCTATGGGTTTGATAGTATCTTTGATATGAACCTAGAGAGTTTTACTGACCTTATCCTAGAGAGTGACCGTAGTACGGGTAACACCGTGAGACTAGCACAGAACTGGAGACCTATCTGGACAGAGATGTTTAAAGAGTTTCCTAATACAAAGTTTCACCTGTATCATTCTCATACTAATATTAAGATTCCAATATCTGATAATGTTGAAGTACACGCAATAAGATAACGCTTGACTTTTCTGTAGACATAGGTTATAATAGTTCTATTGATTGAAACGACTTATGGTGAAACTGGATATCATCCGAGTCTTCTAAACTTGTGTTCAAGGTTCGAGTCCTTGTAGGTCGGCCAATCAACAATCATGCCTTTGTAGCTCAGATGGATAGAGCATCGGTCTACGAAACCGAGAGTCAGGAGTTCGAATCTCTTCAAGGGCACCAATTTTAAATTATTCCGCAGTAGCTCAGTGGTAGAGCAGTTGACTGTTAATCAATTGGTCGTAGGTTCGACCCCTACCTGCGGAGCCATTATTAAGGAATAAGAATGAGTCATTACGATGAAGAAAGAGTTAAGTATGCGGGTTTAACGGAAGGGATTGTTTTTAACATTGTAGAGAACCCCTCACCCCTAGAGATAAGGGTGAAGGAGTTAGAGGAAAGGATTAGAAAGTTAGAACTAGAGTTTGGTGATTAACTTCGCTTTTTCTTTTGTCTCTCGTCTTTAATCCACTTCTTAGCTTTAGCGTTATCTACTGGTTTTTTGATGAACTTGGTGACATCCTTATAGGCACGTAGGGTCTCTACCTTAAAGTCTTTACCGTTAGAGTTATCAACAATCAACATATTGTTCTTGCCGAACATAGTCTGGAATGCACCGATGTTCTTTTGAACAGTCGTCCAGTAGTTGGTAACTTCTTTTCTACCAATAGTACGGTCACGTGCTTCGTCACGTGCAACCGCAGTTTCTAGGTCGGTGTTCACAAATATCATTGCAACATCGTAACCTAGATTCTTCATTGAACTAACCTGTGCTTTAACCTTAGCGAAGTCTTTACCAGTACCATCAATAACAAGACCAAGACGACCTTTGAGGTGACTTGCTTGTTTGATGCCAGTTAATTTCTTTGCCTTACCACGCATCTCTTGACCTTGTACAGAGAAGATGTTATCGGTGTTCATCTCCATACCTGCTTTCTTCATTGCAGCTTCGTATGCATCATCAGAGTTTACAACCTTCAGACCCAATGCGGGAAGACCCGTCTTACCAACGATGAAAGACTTACCACTGCCTGGCCCACCAGCAAGGAATACCGCTTTAAAGATTGCGGGGTCATCGACACCCTCGGTTATGAAGTTCTTAAACTTAATCATTACCCAAACCTCTTTGCAAATGTTTTTAGGTCAATAGTATCGAAACCACCAAACTCATCTACAACTCTATACGATAACTTACCACCATTAATTACTGGTTTTGCGCTATACAGTTTACCATCTTTCGCTCTTAGTCCCGATACTTCAGACCCATATAACGAAACACCTTTCATCTTTGGTGCTTTCTTTTCCAGCAATTCTTTTATTGTCTTCATTAGTAAATCCTTATAAATTTTTGTAATAGGGGGCCAATATTATTCAAGATGCTTCCCTTAAATTGTTCATTGTCATATCCATCCGAACGAATCGTATCGCCAAGATAGTCGAATAAGTTATTAATATTCTTTTTGTCACCTGTTAATCGGTCAGGTAATGTTGGTATTGGGTTCTCTCTACGTACCGCATATCTAACCGCATCTGATTGATAATCATCTATTAAATCAAATCCCTCAGTACAAACGTTCGAGAAGTCATTCTTAATATCATTTGCAACAAAGGATTCGCCTTCAGTAATGTCGTGTCCTGCAAGATATACACAATCAAACACTACACCATCTGGTGGGGTGACTGTATAAGAACCATCTCCCATTGTATACATTCCACTGGATTCTATTATATTAACACCGAACTCTAACATAAGGTCTTGATAAACACTACTGTGTCCATCGGGAAATGCTACATATATGTTGGGTGTACTGTCATAGTATTTATTTATAATAGGTGCCATGTGTTGACTGGCGTTGGACTTCAACATTGAATAGTTTGCGTCCATCATAGTGGGGAACCTCTTGTTTCTAAAAGAAGGAACAAACAAGATGTTCTCGTATTCTTTTAAGGCCAATAGGTTGGTAATAAGCGTACCCATTGTAATGTGTCGCTCGGTTCCCATAACCTTATCAGTCACTTTCTGGTCAGTGTAACCCTTTATGCTTTCACGCACCAACTTTCGGAAATTAGTCTCATCACCTACTAGGACGGTATTGACCTCGTCACCAGTCTTACCGATTACAACTGTGTTCATACGTTCATACATTTAGTATACCTTGTACCATTCATTAACAGTTTCAATATTTATCCCAAGTCTATAGTACATAAGCATTTGTCTAAGGTTCTTCATATACGGTGCGGTTGGGTCGATACGACTTCGGTGGTAATACAGTTTGTTTGGTGTGTTGACACAATCAATCATTCGTTTTATGTGTTCTTCGATACCAGTAAAGGTTCCGCCCGTAAGAGCTCTTTGAGTATCACGGTTTACATCAATCAGGTCGAAGTTGCCAGTACAATACTTCTCAAACTTCGCTTTGATATCGTCTGCCTTGTATTTACCTGAGATTGATGCTTCGCAACCTAAGAGGACTACGGCATCAAACTTAACGTCAGTCTTGATTTTAAAGTCTTGGTCAATTCTCCAATAAGAATCGATGTCTATAGTGTCGATACCCATCTCATCGATGAGTGGTCTCATATAGTTGTCTGCACCAACTGGCATAGTAACAACCATGTTTCCGTCAGATTCGTTTATCTTATGTACGAAAGGTAGGAGATGGTCACCAGCACTCTTTACTGCTCGGTAGTTCCTGTCTCGCAATCTATCATATTTGCTATCTTCGAAGGACGTTACAACTAAGATGTTTTGGTATCCTGTTGATGTTAAAAGACCGTCAAGGAGAGATGCGTCCGTCACTAGAGTAACGAAGTCATTGTACTCAACCCTCTTATTATTAAAAGAAGAAATGAGTGATAAACTTTCCATCAACGAGTCTTTGGTAGCCTTGTTGATTATATTGGAAGTTGTCGTATCTTTGGGTTGGGTCTTATACAGTAACATTATACGCCCTTATAGATTTTTTGTATGTGGTCTTCGAACTGTTCTATTTTCTCAAGGCGGTTGGGCCACAAGATGTATTCCTTCGAAGGGTTTTGTTTTAAGTTATTCAACAACGGTTGAACCGCATCGAACAGATTGTCTAATTTTTCTTGTGTTTCGGATACGGATGTGGATACGTTAGCGACCTGAGACTGTGCCTGTTGCACTGCCTCTAGTTCATTCTCGTCTACAAGGGTAAACCCAAAATCGAATAGTTCTTTAGTCATAGTGTTATTTATACCTTTTATTAACTTAAGGGCTTGCCATTTGAATAAAAACCCTGTATAGTGTATCTATAATGTGAGGAAATACCTTTATGCAGACATTCCATGGTTCCATGAAATATGATATGAACGGTCGAAAACGTAAAACCAATGCGTGGAAGAAGACCACCAAATACAAACCCGAATTCAAACCCCTTGTTGTAGAACAATCCAGAGATGACCATAGGGATAAGTACCCCTCGGTAATGGATATGAAGCACGTTATCCCTAAAGATGACTCATACAAGATTGAGGAGTCTAAGAAGTTCACGGTAGCACCAGCCTATAATAAGGGTGCATATCAAGTAATCTCACGTTCAGACGTGAAACACATAGGAAAATAGTATGTTATTAAACCCAGATGATAGAACCCCATTCGAAGTATTCGCAAGGGTGATGTACACAGACAACTGTAGTGAACGTAGATTGTGGAAAGACGAAGAAATCTCTTATGAACAATATGTTGAAAAGAATATGCAATTTCTGCTTGACAACTTCAAAGAAGTGTGATATAATACTTGTATTGATAATGAGAACTGTGAGGATATTATGAAGATTGTAATTCAAACCCAAGTACGAGAGAACTATGCTGCCCACAACGAGGACTATGTCCAAGGTGTAACGCAGGATTACTGGAAGTACAAAGGCGGTAGAACCTTTGTAGTAAACAATGTGACCATTGCACAGTCTCAGGATGACGCCTTCTGGCAGTCCTTAACGGACGCTGTAACAGAGATGAACGAATCCTTTGAGGAGTATATCCTCAGTAGCGACCTCGTTGATGAGTGCGACTTCGACCTAAGAAACTTCGCTGAACCGTGGGAGACACCAGTCACCCTAGAGAAAGACCTCTTCACCGAAGGGTTTGTTGCACTGAGGAAGACCATCAATGGTGAGTACGGTTACATGAGAAAAGAAGTACTCAGTAAGTACGAGAGATGGTTACAGATTGGTGGCGAACAGAAGGACTATTCTAGTTCGTTCGAATTCGTCAACGGTAAGATTCTTCCGTATAAAGAGTCGTGTGATTACTTGAAGGAGTTAACGGCATGAATGTCCCGAACGGTCTTGCGAGACTTATAAAAGGTGGTTGTACCATTGAGAAAAACGACATGGACTATGTAAATGGATTCCAACTCGTTTACAAATTTGATAATGATTATGGTGCGTCCGTAGTTAAACATGATTTCTCGTATGGCGGAAAGAAAGGCCTATATGAGGTTGCGGTGCTTGACAATGAA